>Ga0209575_10000839_pt1 | contig 15036 bp, 10 predicted proteins | sample Medcelwee11metaG_FD_187172 | JGI IMG/M metagenome (GOLD analysis project Ga0209575, IMG submission 187172) | Freshwater pond sediment microbial communities from the University of Edinburgh, under environmental carbon perturbations - Medium... | ecosystem: Environmental > Aquatic > Freshwater >...
ATTTTTCTATAACACTACCTGAAACACCAGAGACAGTAGGTTGCTAAAAGCATAAAATACCAATTCCTACCTAGGTTCACATACAATCATTATTTTTTGTATAAGAGCCTCGAAACGAGTCTTTTTTTTGTTTGAGAGTAATATTTAATTATTTAAGATATATAGTATGACAATAACTAAAGAAAAGAAAAAACAACTCTTAGCACAATATACTCAAGATCTTAGTAGCGCAAATAACGCAGTTATTGTGCAACAAAAAGGTGTATCTGTGCCAGTTGCCAATACTATTAGAATAGAGCTTAAAGCTGCTGATGGAAAAATGAATATTATCAAGAAAAGAATTTTTCTCAGAGCACTTAAGGACGCAGGACTTGAAGATGTAAAGGTTGATGTATTAGAAGGGCCAGTGTTTGCTTTGTATGCACATGAAAATGAATTTGGTCCGCTCAAAGTAATCAATAAATATTTGAAAGAATTTAAGAAAAATAATAAGGGATCAGAATTTTCTTTTATTGGAGGATGGTTTGAAAAAAAATGGCAAGGTGGTGAATATGTTAACGAACTTGCTAATGTACCTACAAAAGAAGAATTACTATCAAAACTTTGTTACTTATTCAACTATCCATTACAATCATTCGCTTGTGTTCTTAGTGAGATCGCAAAGAAAACGGATGAATGAAATGAAGGAGTCCCGCAAGGCGGGAATGGTGGAGCAGGAGAAGAGGTTAAAGCTGAAGTCAAAGAAGAAAAAATAGAGGAAGTCAAAGAAGAAGCTACAGTAGAAAAGGAAGTGACTGAGCAAAGCGAAGGAATCCCGCAAGGCGGGGAAGCACCAGTAGAAGAGGTTAAAACAGAAGAAACTCCTGCTGCTTAATAATTAATTAGTTTACCTTAGTTGTAAAATATTCTTTATATTATAATTGTTTCAAGAGATGGAACTTACAAAGAACGCACAGAAGATAATGGATCTCGTAAAAGAGATGAGTGCAGTAGAATTAAACCAATTAGTAAAAGGATTGGAAGAAGAATTTGGCGTTAGTGCTGCTGCTATGGTAGTTGCATGAGGAGCCGCTGGTGGAGCTGCAGATGCAGGAGCTGCTGGAAATGCTGATACAGTTAATATCGAATTGACTGATATTGGACAACAAAAGATTTGAGTTATCAAAGCAGTAAAAGAATTGCTTGGACTTGGACTTAAAGAAGCTAAAGACTTAGTAGAAAAAGCGCCTACAGTACTTAAAGAAAAAGTTAAGTATGAAGAAGCTGAAGGTATCAAAGCTAAATTGGAAGCTGAGGGAGCTACTATCACTCTTAAATAGATATTAGAACTTAGCGCTGAGAACTTAGATTTTTTTCGTCTAAGGTCTAAAGTCTAAAGTCTAAGGTCTAATTTTATTTATCAAACCGTAAAAATTATGAGTATATCTGTAAACGATGTAGTCGAGGCACAAGCTCATATTGGTACGCTCAAAAGCGAGGCTCATCCAAAAACCAATAAATATTGGGCTGGGGTAGTCAACAATATAGCAGTGATAAATCCCGAATCCATCATAGAGCAGATCGAAAATGCCAAAAAGAAAATCCAACAAGCTAAAGCTGACGGGAAAGAAATTTTGGTAGTGTCTGAAAAGAAAATGTATGCAGACGAACTCGAAAAGCTAGGTGAAAAATATGGATTTAATTATCTCAATTACAAACTTCCTTCTGGATTTTTGACAAATTTTGAAACACTCAAAAAAAGGATAGAATCTATGAATACTATGGCTCGTTTTGTAGACACAGAAAATTATCTTTCGTTGACTAAAAAAGAACAATTAGTATACAAGAGAAAATTGGCAAGAGTGTTGAAAATTTACAAAGGAGTAAAAAATCTTACAAGAAAACCAGAATTAGTAATAGTACTTGATGGACAAATGATGGATAGTTTTATCAATGAATTGACTAAAACTCCTGACATCCAAAATATTATTATTGCGGGAACGAATTTTTCTAGACGATGGGCAGAAGATAGCATTATTCTTGCTAATATGTGAAGTCATAAGAGCGTAGATTTTATACTAAACAATATGTTTATAGTTTAACAACCAAATAATTACATAATTCAGTGGAATTATTGGATCGTTAAACTATATATTCTTCAATCAAAAACAGAAAATCTTTTTGAAGGAGAATATAGTGCATAATTTTATGTACAGAAGTTAATTATGGCAATTTATATTTTCTTTGACATATATGGAAGAAATAAAAATGCCTACTACTGTGGTAGCAGAACCTATAAAAGAAATATATATACCTAGTAGTACCGAGAAAAAGAGGGCAGTGATGATGTATTTATTGATATGAATTATTGTCATAGCATTCAATAATCAGAAAAAAAGTGATTTTGAATCTTTCCATCTCAAACAATCATTGTGATGGTGGGCGGTTTTTCTTCTCCTTATAGTGATGACCTCAATATTTATGTTTATTCCTATGATAAAATATATTCCACTACTTGCAGTGATTATTATGGTTGTTTTCTTGGGTATATGTGTAAAACATGCCCGAGACGGAAAATATAGTATATCTCAAACAAATAAACTAGCAATATTTGTTAGTTTAGGAGAATGGATAATGACATTATTCGAGGTGAAAACCGAAGAACCAAAAAATCCATAATCTGTAATTAATCATTTAATTCATTATATAGCAAAAATATGTGAAATATAGAACTATTAAAACAACTAAGAGATCTTACATTCGCTCCTCTCAAAGATTGTAAAGAAGCGTTGCTTGAATCTGGTGATGATCTCGAAAAAGCACAAGAAATCCTTAAAAAAAAGGGAATTGCAAAAGCAGGAAATAGGACAGAAAGAGAAACTAAAGAAGGAATAGTGAAAATAGTAGAAAAAAATGGAAAAATAGTAGGACTTAAGCTTTTATGTGAAACAGATTTCGTAGCAAAAAACGAAAATTTTCAAGCATTGTTTGATTCGGTTCTTGCTAAAGTTGCTGAAAGTAAAAATGAAGTAAAATCATTAGAAGATCTTGAGCCTAGTATAGCAGAAATTATCGATAATGATGTAAAAGAATTTATGGGAAAAACAGGTGAAAATATGAATATCGGTGGAATTTTAGTGACGTGAGAAAAAGCGTTTATATATAATCATCCAGGAAATAGAGTATCTACACTTATTTTCTTTGAATGAGGAAATGATGAAATAGCAAAAGAACTTGCTTTGCAAGTGACAGCTATGAATCCTATGTATGTCTCTTTTGATCAAGTGAATGCTGATGAAGTAGCAAAAATGAAAGAAGAATTTAGTGCAGAGCTGAAAGCTGCTGGAAAACCAGAAGCTATGATTGCTCAAATCGTTGATGGTAAAATACAAAAATCATTAGCAGACTTTGTTCTTTTGGAACAAGAATATATCAGAGATGGTGCAAAGAAAGTAAAAGAAATTTTACCAGCCGACATGAAAGTGCAAAAATTTATAAGAATAGCTATTTGAAATTAATAATTCGTAATTAATTCTTTAATTTATAATAAAGTAATATGCAAAAGTATGATGTAGTATTGTTGATTGATGCATCGTTATCAGAGACTAACCGCAAAGAAGTTATTTCTGACTTCGAAAAAATTATCAAAAAAAATATCCTGGAACAGGATAATATATGACTTCAACAATTAGCCTACAATTTAGGTAATAAAGCTTGAAATGATAAGGCATATGTATATTCTTACTCTATAGAAGCGCAAGCTGAAGATTTGGATATGATTAAAAAGAATGTCTTGTATAATAAAGCCATCAAAAGATACTTTATTTTCAAGATCGAGAAATCTGACAATTTTGTGACTTTTGCAAAAATACATGAAGAACTCAATGCTATCATAGAATCTTGGGATCCAAAAAAACTTTGACAGAAAGTTACCTTTTTCTCAGACAAGAAGAATGATAAATATATTACTCGAAAAGCTATACCTATGCTCAAAAAATATGTTACAAGATTTGGTAATATCAAACCAAGAGCATATACAAAAAATTCTGTATCTACACAAAAAAAACTTAAGACAGTGATACTTAGAGCAAGAGAATTAGGATTTATTGAATACAAGAAAATATAGAATGATCCACAGCAATGAAAACCAAAATTTAGTATTTAACATTATAGAAAAATGGCTAGTAAATTAAGAAGGGTGAGAAAATATTCTCGAACCAAAAGAATAGGTAAACATTGATTTAGAGAAAGAATGCAAACTGCAACATGAAGAGCGTTGCTGAGTAGAAGGAGAAGAAAGGGAAGAAAGCAATTAACCGTTCAAAGATCTTAATCGGATTTTTGAATTTTTTTGTTTTTAGAGAAAGAAAATTTTTGACTACGTTTCGCATAAAACACATTCATTGTTTATTTTCTTATCACAGATAACCTTATGAAATCAAAAAAAACTTCTCAATCAAAAAAAGAAATAAAAAACACAAAAAAACCAATAGTAAAACCAACTAAATCAGTACAAAAAAGTACAAAACCAGCAGTAAAAAAGATTGCTAAACCTACTAAAGTCGAGCAAAAAAAGAAAGTAAATATGAATATTGGTGCTCCACTCAGTAAACCAATTAAGCCAACAAATAAACCAGTAAAAGCGATACAGATACCAGAACTATTCAAAAATTTCTACAGAGAAGGAGAAAGGATATTTTTGCGTAACCCTAAAAAATTTGCTAATTTCCCTGATTTGCTAGATCTTCAAAAAAGAGGATATGAAAATTTTATCAAAAAATATATCAACAAGCTTTTTGACAATATCAATCCTGTATGGGATATTGCATGAGAAAAAATGTATGTAGAGATAGATGATATAAAAATATCTGAGCCTATCGATGATGTAAAAAATTGTAAGAAAAAAGAATTAACGTATGGTGGAATCATTACGGGTAAAGTAAAATTAAATGAAATCCATGATGATGGGAAGAAAAAAACAGAAAAAACATTGTTTAGTAAACGTGCAAATATAGGTATTTTGCCACTTATGACACCATCAGCTTCATATATTATCAATGGAGTAGAAAGAGTAATTATCTCACAAATCATTAGATCATACGGTATATTTTTTGCTAAAAAAGAATTCAGATATTCTTTCAAAGTGATTCCTGAAAATGGGCCATGGTTGGAAGTGCAGACAGAAAAATCTGGAGTAGTGGTTGCAAGAATCAATAAATCTAGAAAATTTCCTATCACGACATTATTGAGAATTTTTTGAATAGAAACTGATGAGGGAATTAGATCTTTTTTTCAAGATACGTTTGATGAAGAAGATTTTAATTATCTCGAAGTGACGCTTAAAAAAGATACTACGACGGATGCATTATCAGCTGCAGAATTTGTATATAACAAGATTAGACCAGGAGAATTGATTGATCAAGAAAGTGCACTCAATTATTTAAAAACACAATTTCTTTCGCCAGAGAGGATTTTTGTTGGAAGAATCGCCAGAAGAAAAATAAATGCAAAATTAGGGATCAATAAACCATTGGATGGTGATATAGCAAATGTTTTTGATGGAGAAGATCTTATAGGTGCACTTAAATATCTTTTCAATATTTCAAATTTCAAAAAATGATATTATACAGATGATTCTGATCATCTTTCCAATAAACGTATCAGATCCATGGGGGAGATTCTCTATGCACATCTTCAACCGGTGATGAGAAAATTTGTAAAAAGTATCAAAGGAAAACTTAGTATTCTCAATCTAGAAAATCCACTTAAGATAACTGATTTAGTCAATTTCAAAATCGTTGATAATGCAGTCAAGAGTTTCTTTGCTACTTCACAACTTTCTCAATTCTTAGATCAAATCAATCCACTATCAGAGATAGAACATAAGAGAAGAATTACTGCCCTTGGGCCTTGAGGTCTCAAAAGAGAAACAGCCAAATTTGAAGTGCGTGATGTTCATCCTTCGCATTATGGAAGAATATGTCCTATCGAAACACCAGAAGGGCAAAATATTGGTCTGGTAATTTATCAGTCATTGTATTCTCGTGTAAACGATGAATGATTTTTGGAAACTCCAGCACTCAAGATCTATCGTGAGGTACCAGCAAAAAAAGATGTATTGATCAATAGAATTGCTCATCGTGATATTAATGAATTGGATGCAAAAGGAAAACAACTCAAAAAAATAATAGTCAAAGAAGATCATTATATAGATGAAAAATCCGCAAAAGAAATAGAAAAAATGTATGGAAAACTAGGTAAAACTGTAATAGTTAAACCATTTTTTACTGATGAAGTAGAATATATTTCTCCAGAAATGGATGAAAAATGTTGTATTGCTGATGCAACGACACCGATTGATGCATATAATAATATTACAGAAGTCCGTGTAGCAGCAAGACAATTTAGCGAGATGGGTATGTTCCATGTTGGAGATATTACTCATGTAGATGTTAATCCTTCACAGATATTCTCACCAAATACATCATTGATTCCGTTTGTAGATCATAACGATGCCGTACGTGCTTCTATTGCGACTAATCAACAAAGACAAGCATTACCATTATTGAAAAATGATGCGCCTTTGGTAGGAACAGGACTTGAAAGAGATATCGTGCAGATGACTCATGCAGTGATCAAAGCAGAATCTGAAGGAGAAGTGATATATGTCGACGGAAAAAGAGTAAAAGTAAAATATAAGACAGGAATCAAAGAATATCCATTAGTCGTATTTTCAAGATCAAATAGTAAATCATGTATGACACAGATTCCTAGAGTTTCTTTATGAGAAAAACTCAAAAAATGAGATCTTATCGCAGAATGACCATGTTCTGTAGGTGGAGAAATGGCGCTTGGAAAAAACCTCAGAGTCGCCTTTATGCCATGGAAATGATATAATTATGAAGATGCTATCGTAATATCTCAAAGACTTGTAAAAGATGATGAATTATCATCAATAAATATCGATGAATATGAAATAGAAGTAGCAGATACTAAACTTGGACCTGAGGAAACAACAAATGATATTCCTTGAGTGTCTATGATTAAACTTAGAAATCTAGATGAAGATGGAGTGATTAGAATTTGATCTATCGTAAAATGATGAGATATTGTTATCGGAAAAATAACTCCAAAATCTGAAGGAGAACTTACTCCAGAAGAAAAACTTATTCAAGCGATTTTCTGAGATAAATCAAAAAATGTAAAAGATACATCATTATATGTACCATCAGGAAGTAGCGAAGGAAAAGTAATTGACGTGGTTATTCTTGATGCAAAAAAATGAGATAATTTGATGGCAGGAGTAAGAAAGAAGATTAAGGTATATGTTGCAAGTACAAGAAAAATAGAGATAGGAGATAAACTCGCTGGAAAACATGGAAACAAAGGTATTATTTCTATTGTAGTACCAGAAGAAGATATGCCATTTACTGCAGACGGTAAGCCAGTAGATGTTTGTCTTAATCCTCTTGGAGTAATTTCTCGTATGAACATGGGACAGTTGTTTGAATCTCAATTAGGATTCATAGCAAACCATTTTGGAGTTAAATTTGCTGTTCCGACATTCTCCAAATTTTCGTCAGAAGATTTGACAGAGTTTACTAAAATGTGTGGATTTGATGATTTGAAATTCGATATATTTAATGGAGAAAATGGTAGAAAATATGATTGAAAAGTAACAGTTGGATATATGCATATTCTTAAGTTGGTGCATATGGTTGAAGATAAAATTCATGCAAGATCAGTTGGACCATATTCATTGATCACGCAACAACCACTCGGAGGAAAATCTAGACAAGGAGGTCAGAGATTCTGAGAGATGGAAGTGTGGGCATTGGAAGCATATTCTGCGGTATATACATTACAAGAAATGCTTACGGTTAAATCAGATGATGTTATTTGAAGAAATAAATTATATGAATCTATCATTAAGGGACAAAAACCGAAGATTGGTGGATTACCAGAATCGTTCAATTTATTGACCTATCTTTTCAAGGGATTGTGTCAAAATATAGAACCATTGAGTGTTGAAGAACTTGAAATAGTACAAGAAGATAGAATCAAAAAAATAGTTAATCTTTGACTTTCATGAGTAATGAAGAGTACTATCGTTTGAGAAGGAGAAGAAACACCAAGTGATGAAGATATCGGACAAGAAAAAGAAGAAATTATCGGTAATGTAATACAAGAAATGGAAGACTTTTGAGAATTAGAATAATATTTATAATGCTAAGTTTTAAGTGCTAAGTTTTACATATACTTAGCATTTAGAATTTAACACTTAACATTTAAAAAATAAGTCATTTATTTTCTTACTAAGGATATTAGTATGAACAAAACAAAATTTGAAGGATTGATTGTAAGACTCGCTTCTGTAGAAGATATAGAAAAATGGTCACATGGAGTAGTAGATAATCCTGATACCGTCAATTATAGAACAGGGAAGCCTAAACAAGGATGATTGTTTTGTGAATCGATTTTTTGACCAGTAAAAAATTACGAATGTAGTTGTGGAAAATATAAATGAGTAAGATATAAGGGAATCGTATGTGAAAGATGTTGAGTAGAAGTAACTACATCGAGAGTCAGAAGATCAAGAATGGGCCATATAGAATTGGCAGTTCCTGTACTTCATGCTTGGTACAAATCAAGTCCATCAGGATGAGTAAATCAATTACTCGGTCTTTCTGCAAATGAAATTGATAAGATATTGAGTTTTGTAAAATATATCATGGTCCAAAAAGTGGACAAAGATTTTGAGAAAAAAATAAAAACGAGCATCAAAGAAGATTTTGATGTAAGAATAAAAGAACTTGAACAATTGTATAAATCAGAATTAGAAAAAGAAAAAGGGAATCAAAAAAAAGAAAAAGAATTAGAAAAACTATTCAATGATAATAAAGATTCTTTAGATAAAGAATTTAATAGAATAAAATCTATTATCGCTGATTTGGACGTAGGATCAACTATTTTTGAAAATGATTTTAGAAATATTTTCGCAAAATTTTCTCATCTAATCGTATTTCAATCAGGTCCTGAAGGTATTTTAAGAATGCTCCAAAATATTGATGTAGAAAAGGATATTAAAAAAACCATTCAGACCTATAAAGATACTAAGTCAGAAGAACAGAGAAAAAAACTTATCTCATTAGTCAAATTACTTATCAATTTACATGTGTCTGGCGTAAAACCAGAAAATATGGTAATTAAAAAATTACCTGTTATTCCGCCTGATCTTAGACCAGTAGTACAGCTTGAAGGAGGAAAATTTGCATCATCAGATGTTAACTTGTTCTATAGACGTGTACTGATGAGAAATATAAGATTGAAAAAAATGATTCAAGTAGGAATGCCTGATGTCGTAAAGAAAAATGAGATCAGACTTTTACAAGAATCCGTAAATAATCTTCTCGTAGGAGAAAAAGCTGGTGCTGCATGATGAAGTGGTGCTGGTATCAAAGTCTTCAAATCTCTTTCTGATATGCTTTCTGGAAAAGAAGGTATCTTTAGAAAAAATCTATTGGGAAAGAGAGTAGATTACTCAGGAAGGTCAATCATTACCGTTGGTCCTGAATTGAAACTTGATGAATGTGGATTGCCGATTTATATCGCAGTAAAAATGTTTACTCCGTTCATTATCGGAAAATTAATTGAAAAGAAAATCGTATATACGCCTAAACAAGCTGAAAAACTTATCAAAGAAGAGTCACCGTTAGCGTTGAAATTTCTTGAAGAAGTAATCAAAGATAAATGGGTATTGCTTAACCGTGCACCGACATTGCACAGACTTTCTATCGAAGCATTCAAAATAGTACTTATGCCAGGAAAGACAATAAGAATTCATCCATTGGTATGTCCTTCATTCAACGCCGATTTTGATGGAGATCAGATGGCTATCCATTTGCCGATTTCTGATGAAGCGCAAAAAGAAGCGAGAGAACTTATCGCTGCAGACAAAAATATTTTGAAACCAGGATCATGAGAACCTACGATTGCGCATTCCCAAGATATGGTACTTTGAATATATTATTTGACTGATTTCTTTGATCGTAGAACACCGCAATATCTTACAGAAGAGGAATGGCAAAAAAAACCTAACACAGGAATTTTTTCTACTATAGAAGATGTGTTGACGAGTTATAATAACGGAGAATTATTTGTAAAAGATAAAATTATTCTGAATTACGACAAAGAACCGATTGAAACAATGGTGGGGAGAGTGATTTTCAATTCTATTCTTCCTGAAAAGATCAGATTCATTAATATGAAACTCAAAAATAAAGATCTTAAAAAATTATTGAGTAGAATATTCGATGAATGTGGTATGCAGACTACTGTATATGTAGCTGATGATATCAAAGACCTTGGATTCAAATATGCTACACTTGGATCAAATTCAGTTAATATCCTTGATATGAAAGTACCAAAGGAAAAAGAAGAAGAACTGAAGATTGGAGATGCTAAGGCGAATGAAGTCTATAAATATTTTTTCAAAGGATTCTTTTCAGAAGAAGAAAAACATAGATTTGTTGTCAAAATTTGGAGTGATGTAAAAAAGAAAATCGAAGAAAGTCTAAAATCTATTACCGGACCAGGACAAGATTTGTATACAATGGTAGATTCATGAGCGAGATGATCACAAACACATATGACGCAGATTGCAGGTATGAAAGGATTGGTAGTTAATCCACAAGGAGAAATTATTGAACTTCCGATTAAAAATTCATTCGTTGAAGGTTTGAGACCGATTGAATACTTTATCTCTGCACATGCAGGAAGAAAAGGAAAGGCGGATACAGCGTTGAGGACAGCGGAATCAGGATATTTGACGAGAAAGCTTTGTGATGCATCACAAGAAGTGATTATCAGAGAAAATGATTGTGGAACAACCAAATATGTAGTATATTCCAAACAAGAATCAGAACTTAGGGGAGATAATTTCTATAATTTGATTGCAGGTAGAGTACTTGCTGAAGATATTCTCGATAAAAAGAAAAATGTTATTTTAAGTAAAGATGATCTATTAGATAAAGAAAGTGTGCAATTGATTGAAGAAATGGGTGTAGAAGAAGTTAAGGTAAGAACTCCACTTATCTGTCATAGTATTAGTGGAATCTGTCAAAAATGTTATGGAACTGATCTTTCGACAAGAAGAATTGTAGAAGTATGAGTCCCAGTAGGAATTATTGCTGCACAATCTATCGGAGAACCATCAACACAGTTGACGCTCGATACCTTCCATGAGTGATGAGTAGCAAAATGAGGAGAACAAACACAAGGTATAGATAGAGTAAAACAATTATTTGAAGTGAGAGATCCAAAAACTCCTGCAATCATCGCACCGTTTGATGGAAAAGTTTCCTTTTATGAAACAAATAAACTTAGATATGTAAGAGTTGTTTCTGAGTTCCAAAAAAAGACATACATCCTTAAAAATGGATATACAGTAGACGTTAAAAAATGAGAAGAAGTAAAAAAATGATGAGTATTCGCATCAAAATGAAGAAGTAAACTCAAAGTAAAAGAATCTGGTAAAGTATTAGAAATTAAAACAGATCATATAGTGCTCGGTGTGCAAGAAGAATATATAAAGACATTAACAGGACTTAATGCTATCAAAAAAGATGGTGAAGAAGTCTTCAAGGGAGAAATACTCACTACTGGAGCATTATCGGTGAAAGAATATAAAAATATTGTAGGAGATCTAGAAGCACAAAAATATATTATCAGAGAGATCAAAAAAGTGTATGGATCTCAAGGACAAGATTTGAATGACAAACATATCGAAGTAGTAGTAAAACAATTATTCTCAAAAGTATTTATCGAAGATTCTGGAGAGAGTAGTTTTATACCTGGAACCTACATCAAATACGAAGAATTCATTAAAGTAAATATAGAACTTGAAGCTGAAGGAAAAAAAGCTGCGAAAGGAAAGAGATTAGCGCTTGGATTGACGAATATTGCAAAAGAAACGGATTCATGGCTGTCAGCTGCTTCATTCCAAGAGACTATAAGAGTAATGGTGGCTTCATCACTTAAGGGATCAATTGATCAATTATCTGATTTAAAATCAAATGTTATTATCGGAAGACTCTTACCAGTAGGTGAAATTTATAGAAAAGATCATGGAATAGATATTCAACAATAATTCGGGATATTTTATGAAAGTAAAGCTTGAAAATAGTATCGAAATTACTATACACAAGCCTACAAAATCATTTTTTCGTCTTTTATCGTTAGTTATATAGTAAAATGGCACACAAAAAGGCCGGTGGATCGGCAAAAAATCTTAGGGATTCGAAACCAAAGTATCGTTGAGTCAAGGTGTTCGGAGGTCAGCAAGCGGTTGCAGGTAATATTATCATCAGACAAAATGGATCAAAATATGAATGTGGAAAAAACACATATTTAGGTACTGATTTTTCTGTTCATGCAAAAGTAGATGGAACAGTTACTTTCAGCAAAAAGAAAAAAGTTAGATTTGATGGAAGAAAATATCTCAAGACTGTTGTTGATGTAAAATAAATTAAAAAATTATGAAGATTAAAAAATTATAGTTTCTCAATCGAATTACGCATTCGTTTTAGGAACTACATATTATTCAATCAAAAACATTTTTTGAAGGATAAGATGAAAGATTTGTAACTTGGTTGACTAGTAAACAAAATCTTTTAATCTGTAATCTTAATGTCTTTTAATCATTTAGATAATTTAATTATGACAATCGGACCAAAAAAGAAAATTTCCCAAGCAAAAGGACGTCAGAGACATTCTACATGGGAGATGCTAAATATCAAAAGAATGGTAGATGCACATAAAATTTCTGTATGTAAAAACTGTGGAGCAAAAAAGCTTTCTCACAGAGTTTGCCCAGTTTGTTGATATTACAAAGGGAAACAAGTAATTACCATCAAGAGCAAAAGCAAAGATACTGTAGTAGACGCTTAAACTGAAATTTTGGATGCTGAATGATGGATTTTAGATGTACATTTCTATCCAAAATCCAAAATCCAAAATCCTCAATTATATATGAAGTCGATCTTTAGTTTCTTAGTTTCATCACATGAATATCAAAGCAAGAATCAATGCGAGAAAAATAGTACTTTCCTATTTGTATCAGCATTGTTTTTTTGTTAATCTGCTTTTGCAGGATAAAGTGCTTACAGAGTCGTTATTTATCGACTATATTTTCAAGACTGACGAATGAATGTATGACGATGAAAAAAATAAATTAAAAGAACAAATAGAAACTCACCTTAAGATATATACTTTAGAAGATTTCAAAGAATTTATTGACTGTTTCTTCAATGAACGATTGACTGAAGATATTGATTTTGACTACATATCACAAGTAGGGATACAATTCACGAAATATATTGATGAAGTACTTCAAAAGGTAAATAGTTATGCTCAGACATTCGAATACAGGCAGATGGATCCTTTGGATCAAGCCATATTCCTTTTATGATATACAGAATGGAAAGAATTAGAAACACCAAAAGAAGTATTATTGAACGAAATGATAGAGCTCGCAAAGCGTTATTCAGACGATTGAGCTCCGAAACTTATTAATGGTATTATGCACAAGATTGTAAATTAATTCAGAATTGAAAAATTGAGAATTGAAAAATTGTTTAGAAATTCAAAATAGATTGTAGGGGCGAATAGTAATCGCCTTTTTGTTTTTTTTGTAGGGGACGGTTTCAAACCGTCCCTTACTGTTTGTTTTACAAAAAAACTCTGTCGCAAAGCAGAGTTTTTTTTGAAATTATTATTTTATTTATTGTTTGTACTAATATAGGATTGAATCTCTGATAAACTAGAGAAATATTGTACTTTCATAAGTTTGTAGGACATATATCATCTATTTGTTTTGTAGATTTTATATTCTTTTCCATTTGGCGCTATATACGTTTGTGGTGTGAAACTTGTATCTACTTCGTGATTTCGGATTGCGCTTGGTGTGTTGTTTTTGTCTATATAACTACGCAATTCAGTAATAGTTGTAAAATATTTTTTGTACACAAAATTTGTCGATGTATATTTACCAGATTCCATAGTAATAGCATATATCTTTCCGTTTGCCGCTATATGTTCACTAGGATCGTTGTTGGTAAATACCCACGAAGAAACTCAATAGGTATTGATGTGACAATCTCCAGGATTTTTGCTGTCGATATATCTTGTTAAACTATCACGATTAGCGAAGTAGGTGATATTAGTGAGCGTAGGAGAAGTATAAGTTAAACGTGAACTGTCATAATTGATAGTATATTCTTTACAGTTAGGAGCTATATGATTTCCTGTACTAACACTTCCTTGTGTGATACCAAGTTCATCCTGGATAAGTGTTTGAAGATAATCAAGATTACAATCATTGGTAAAATCAATTTCATCTTCCAACATGCTTTGCATAGTATACAGAAATTCATCGTATCTACTTTCTTCTCCAGAATAATTTTCTATCAAACTATCGAAGATGATTTGTATAGTATCCATATCGTCATCTGACATTGTACATTCACTATCCGATTCTTCTTTGGTAGTTACTGTAAATTCCAAAGCTCTATTTGCTATAGTAAGTGTAGAATAGATTGTCCTATCGTATCTGCTACTTGATCTCACGCTAACATAGAGATCATCACCATTTTGTACAAATACACCTGTACCTCTATCGGTTCCATTTTTATAGAGTATCGAATCTTCGTCGACGGAAGCCCAAACGCTCAATCCAGGTTTGATTCCTTCAAGGGTGATTTCTTCGGAGTCGTAGTATGTTCTGAGATTAGTATTTGTTTTTTCATTAAAGTCTCGTCCATCGAAATTGATTGCTTCAAAATATCAACTATTGCTTCGATCAGAATAATTATCATCTTTATCTTTTGCTTTTATCCTCCAGTAATAGTCTCCATTGATTGCGTCAAAGTCAGGAGTTGGTGATCATAATATTCCCGTGGTTGTAGTCATAAATCCCGTATTGACGATATCCAAGAAACTATTATCTTCAGCTATTTCATAAAGATATCATTCAATTCATGATCCTGTATCTGTACTTGC
>Ga0209575_10000842_pt1 | contig 14941 bp, 18 predicted proteins | sample Medcelwee11metaG_FD_187172 | JGI IMG/M metagenome (GOLD analysis project Ga0209575, IMG submission 187172) | Freshwater pond sediment microbial communities from the University of Edinburgh, under environmental carbon perturbations - Medium... | ecosystem: Environmental > Aquatic > Freshwater >...
CAGGCGAGAATTCAGTCAGAACCTGGAAGGAGCTGGCTCCGGATGCTGCAATGATGAACGATTTTATGATTATGTACTATTTCATATTCGTTGGAATAATAATGCTGGCACTGGCATTCGGTATTATCAATACAATGCTGATGGCAGTTCTTGAAAGAACAAAAGAGCTGGGTATGCTTATGGCGATAGGTATGAACCGCAAGAGGATCTTTAACATGATTATGCTTGAAACAATTTTCCTGACAGTTGTCGGTGCGGTTGCCGGTATGCTTCTGGGATGGGCTATTGCGGCAGCTCTTGGAAAAACCGGGATCCATTTCAGTGGCTGGGGCGAAGGATTTGAAGCCATTGGATTTGCAGCAAGGGTCTATCCGATAGTTACCCCTGAATTTTTAATATTTACAGCGATAATGGTAATATTCACAGCAATTTTTTCATCGATCTGGCCGGCTCGCAAAGCCCTGAAGCTAAATCCGGTGGAAGCGTTAAGAACAGAATGATCTGGCTGCGCACCAGGGTCTGGATAATTCGCAATCGACACCCGGACCTAAGGAGAAATCGCCAAAGCCGGTCCGGAATTAATAGAATGAGATACTTGACTTAATAATAGGGAAATCATGAAGGTACTTGAATTGAAGAACGTAAACAAGATATATAATTCCTCAGAAGTAAAGGTTCATGCCGTAAATGATGTGACGCTGGACTTTGTTGAAGCTGAATTTGCTGCTATCGTCGGACCATCAGGGTCGGGTAAGACTACCCTGCTGAACCTGATAGGTGGTCTTGACATGCCAACATCAGGTGAGATAATCATTGCCGGAACAAACCTGTCGAAACTTAAACCTTCACAGCTTATAGATTTCAGGCTGAACAATATAGGATTTGTATTCCAGTCTTATAACCTTATACCTGTACTGACCGCAAAAGAAAACGTTGAGTTCATAATGACACTTCAGAAATGGCCGGAGAAAAAGAGAGATGAACGGACTTTGGAGTTATTGAGAGCTGTAGGTCTGGGTGAAAGGATTAATAGCAGGCCCACAAAATTATCAGGCGGGCAGCAGCAACGGGTAGCTGTGGCAAGAGCACTTGCTTCAAAACCGAAATTTATTCTGGCTGATGAACCGACTGCCAACCTTGATTCAAAAGCAGCAACAACGCTCCTCGAGATAATGGAAAAGTTGAATCATGAGTCGAAGATCACCTTTATATTTTCCACGCACGATCCCAGAGTGGTTAAAATGGCACATCGTGTGATTACCCTTGAGGACGGAAAAGTACTTTCTGATGATATACGGGAACTTCCTTCATAACATTTCTATCGTGATGAAAAGATGTTTAATTGCTGTATTAATATTGCTCCTGCATACCGGAATACTGATCTCCCAGGATAAGAAATCAGTAACCCTTTCCGGTTACCTTACATCAATGCAATCCGTTATGTTTGATTCTCTGTCAGGGCCTTTCCTGAATGAGAACCTTTTGCACAACAGGCTGAATTTCAGAGGATATTTTAACGAAAACATATCATTTGCCGCTGATTTCAGAAACCGGCTTTTCACAGGCGACCTGGTCAGGCTTGGGAAATCCTATTCCTATCTTATTGGAGCAGACCAGGGCTTGGTTGATATGTCGTGGAACATTTTTGATAAGCAGTCTTTCCTTTTTAACACAACGGTCGACAGGTTATGGCTGGATCTTCATTATAACAAATTTCAGGTGACAGTGGGAAGGCAAAGGATAAACTGGGGCCAGACTTTTGTCTGGAATCCGAATGACATATTCAATGCATATTCTTTTTTTGATTTTGATTATATCGAAAGACCAGGAAGCGATGCTGTCAGACTACAATATTTCCCGTCTTCATCCTCTGCTGCAGAAATTGCTGTCAAGGTCGATGATGAAAACGACGTCACAGCAGCTGCATTGTACCGGTTCAACAGATGGGGATACGATTTCCAGTTTCTGGGAGGATTTGTGAACGGCGGGGATATTGTTATCGGAGCTGGCTGGTCAGGCGCCATAGGAGGCATTTCATTCAGGGGAGAAGCCTCCTGGTTTGATCAGTACGAGGATTTCCCCGGAAATGAAAGCACGATCCTGATCACAACAGGATTTGACAGGATATTCAAAGATAATTCAATGGCGCAGGTCCAGGTGATGTACTGTAATAATCCACTTGTGCTTAATAATTTCAACAGCTTTTATTCAGGCAATCTCTCATCAAAGGATCTTGCTTTTTCAAAATTCTCGGCTTTCAGCCAGTACACATGGGCTGTGACTCCTTTGCTTAACCTTTCGCTTTCAGCAATGTGGTTTCCCGATCTTGAAGGATATTTTGCAGGACCTTCAATGGATTATTCGCTTGCTGAAAATCTCGATTTCTCTTTGATCTGGCAGCATTTCAATGCAATTATGAGCGGAGAGAAATCGCGTATCAACCTTGGTTTTCTCAGGCTTAAATACAGTTTCTGAAAAATTCATACTTTTACCGCTTCAGGAATTTACAGAATTCAAAATGGCACTTGTACACGAATTTGAACAAAGCGGTAACTGGTTATTCAAAAGAAGAAGCTGGCTTCCGGCGGCATTTATCCTCACCGGAATTATTGTCCTGTACCTGACCAACAGGCAGGCAATTCTCTTCAGCCCGACAGAGGAGTTGATTTTTCTTGCGGTAAGTCTGTTCGGTCAAGCCATCAGGATATATACTGTCGGATATGCTCCGAAAAACACTTCAGGCCGGAATACCGCCGCCGGCCAGATCGCAGATGAGCTTAATACATCGGGGATTTATTCTATTGTACGTCATCCGCTATATGTGGGTAATTTCTTTATGTGGCTCGGACCTGTACTTTTTGTCAGGACACCTGTTTTTTTAATATTTTTTATCCTGGTTTACTGGCTTTATTATGAGAGAATAATGTTTGCCGAAGAACAGTTCCTGCGTGGTAAATTCGGTGAAACCTATGATAAATATTCGGAAAAAGTTAAAGCAGTTATTCCCGGGTTCAGGGGTTTTGTCAAACCGGCACTTCCATTTTCAGTTAAATCGGTGCTAAGGCGTGAATATAACAGCTTTGTCAATATTTTTATAATATTTGTTTTACTCGATCTTTTCAGGAACTATTTTCTGTCAGAAAGGGTATATCTTACTCCGTTGTGGATCTACATAGTAATCCCTGCAGGATTGGTATGGATAATGATCAGGTTGATTTTTAAAAGAACCAGCCTGCTCAACGATGAGAACAGATAAGATTTTTTCTAGTCCCTGCTGCCGCCCGTGAATATCATTATGTAATATAGAAGGGTGGCAAGCGATCCCAGGGCAGCCACAACATAGGTATATGCAGCCCATTTAAGTGCATCCTGCGCTTTATCATGATTCATCGATGAAGTGATTCCCGTATTTTCAAGCCAGACAAGAGCCCGTTTGCTTGCATTAATCTCAACCGGCAGGGTTATAAAGCTGAAAATGGTTGTAAATGCAAACAGAACGATACCTGCAAATAATAGAGCCGGGAAAGTATTCATGAGTATAACACCGGCCAGAAGGACCCATTGGACCCATTTTGAGGCAAAGCTTACAGGAGGAACAAGCTTTGATCTTAAGTTAAGAAAGGCGTAAGCTGTGGAATGCTGAACAGCATGTCCGGTTTCGTGGGCTGCCACTGCAGCAGCAGCAATGCTCCTGCTGTTGTAAACATCCTGACTGAGATTGATCGTTTTCTTGTCAGGATTATAATGGTCGGTAAGCTGACCCTGAACACATTCTACCTTAACGTCATAAATGCCGTTATCCCTCAGCATTTTTTCAGCAACATCACGTCCTGTCAATCCCCCGTCGGTAGGGATCTTTGAATACTTTTTAAATTTTGATTTTAATACTGCGCTTACGATCCAGCTGAGGATCATGAAAACTCCGAAGATCAGCCAGATATTCATATTTACATGTTGAGGTTCCATATTTTTATTGTTTAAATTATTTTTCAATGTTCTCCAAAAGCCCTGCCAAAATCATTTTGACCGGTTTGTAAGGTCATTTTGTCACGTCTGCAAAATTGCGAAATAGTATTTAGAAAACCTAAGTCCTGCGGTTGTGCAGTCGTGCGGTCATGCAAGTCCTGTGATTTTAAAGACTAATCAGTATTTGTTATCTTTGCTTCATGTTAAAGGCATTGAACAAGATTCTGGCTTTTCTTTTTTCACTTCCGGTCCACTTCTACAGATTTGCCATTTCTCCATTGCTGAGACCCTCCTGCCGTCATGTGCCGTCATGTTCGCAATATGCACTTGATGCATTAAAATTGCATGGACCGGCAATGGGAACCATGATGGCAATGAACAGGATTCTACGGTGCAGGCCAGGTGGTACACATGGATATGATCCTGTCCCACTTTTCCGGTTTAAAAAATATGGGATCTTATTGCGTTATGGAAAATGCAACCGATTAAAGCACTGACGCCCCCAACCCCCTAAAGTGGGCTGAATCAGAAACAGGAAAAAAAGTCCCCTTTAGATAAACTTAAAAACATTGTAGATTTGTTACCGAAATTATGAAGTATAACACTGCCGGCAGGCAGGGATTTAGGGGTGTAATCCGCAATTAAAAGTTCAGTTCATCCTTCAGCTGCCTGAATCCCGCACGGCTTACAGGGAGCTTGTCTCCCGACTGCAGGATCGCCACATGATTGTCTTTTCCGTAGGGTTCAATGCGCTTTATTTCTTCGACCCTCACAATATAGGACCTGTGTATTCTTACAAAATCAGTCTTTGAAAGACTGTCTTCATAAAACTTCATTGTCTGCTGTTTGAGAGCTTTTCCGGCTGAGTGATGTATCATTACATAATCATCCTGGGCTTCGACATACTTTATCTGATCGACAGGGATCAGGTTGATTGCATTTCCCTTCCGGACAACTATCCTGTTGACTGGAGAAACCGGATCGGGTTTTTTGGCCAGGATCTGACTTGCAGGTTCCCTGTTTCCTGCTCCTGATTGTATCTTGTCAGCTGCTTTTTTCACTGCATCGAGGAACCGTCTTTTCTGGAAAGGTTTCAGAAGGTAATCCACTGCGTTAAGCTCAAAAGCTCTTATTGCAAACTGATCGTAAGCTGTAGTAAAAATGATCTCCGGCTTCTCGGTCAGCACCTCAACCAGCTCAATTCCTGTGAGCCTTGGCATCTGGATATCCAGAAATACAAGGTCAGGCTTCAGTGATGAAATTGTTTTCAGTCCTGTAAAACCGTCAGCACATTCAGCAATAACATCGATGTAGTCAAGTTCCTGAAGATAAAACTTGATTATATCCCTGGCAGGGGCTTCGTCCTCAATTATAACAGCTCTGATCTTTTCCATGGAATAACTGTTTTAACCCATCCTCCAGCTCCTTCCCTTAAGGTTAAGCGAAGGAGTGAAATTACAGCATTAATTGCACCCTTCTCCTTAAATTTAAGGGGAAGGGATGGGGTTGGGGTTCAATTCTAACTGAAACAAATTTATTTCATTTATTTTGAATTCAGACCTCAGCAGGGATAAAAAGTGAAACTGTGTAGATCCCGTCTTCCTTCGTTGTCTTTATAGATGCCCTGTTACCGAAGAAAAGGTCAAGTCTTCTGGAGACATTTATTAAACCTGTCCCGGTGCCTTTTGCGGACGAAGGCGCCTGGTCATAATTATTGCTTATTATTATTTCGAGGTATCCGTTATTGCATGTGACGTTCGTCCTGATACTTACAGATTCCGTGCTCTCATAAACACCATGCTTAATTGCATTTTCGTAAAGTGGCTGAAGGATCATGACCGGCATTTTAATGTCAAGGCATTTTTCCGAGATATTCTCCTCAGTGAATAACCTGTCGCCAAAGCGTACTTTCTCGATCTCAAGATATAATCTCAGGTTTTCAAGTTCGCTCCTTAAGCTGACAGGCTGTTCATCTTTTTTTGAAAGTGCATATCTCATGAATTCTGACAGTTTGATTACCATATCCCTGGCTTTTTCAGGGTTTGTAATGGTGAGCGAGCTAATCGAATTAAGGCTGTTGAACAGGAAGTGTGGATTGATCTGTGATCTGAGCATTTTAAGCTCGGTCTCTTTGACCAGGCTCTCGAGCCTTGCTTCCTTTACATTCTTTTCCGACAGATTATAAAGGCTTACAAACAGGTAATAGGCAAGAACGATCAGTCCGTACATAAAAACTCCGGTACCAACCCGGTAGGGAAAAGTAGCCTCCCAGTAGGCTTGATAATCATTGACCTTTGGCAAAATAGCCTGAACAAAGTATTTGGTTATCAGGACCCAGAGCGCTACTGAAATTGCTCCGCTGAGGACCAGGTTAGCAATTTCAGAAATATTCCTGGTGCTTGAAGCATTAAAGAACCTGAATGGATACCATAACGACAATCCTATCCCGGAATAGATTGCCATAGAAATTAATCCGTCGGGAATTGCAGTGGTCGAATAGGCACCATATGCATAATAGTATAGCAGAAGCTGGCCTGCAGTAATAAAAAGCCAGGCCAGCCACCATACTATCAGTCTAACTCTGTTTGAAAGTATCGGATGCTTCATTCAGAAAGGTAATATTAATAACTTTTCACTTCCCCGCCGCCAAAGACAACTGCTCCCTTGATAACCAGATGTTTTGATGGATCAACTGTTCTTCCCGGGGTTAATTTGCGTGAATCGCTGAAACCCCCAAGTACCGGAGTGACTTCAATTGTAACATGCCAGTCGTCGGGAACTATGAGTGTTGCACCTCCGAATACACAGGCGATTTCAAGTTCGGAAATACCAGAAGCCAGAACTGCCTTTGTAAGGTCAAGTTCTATGCCACCGAAGATAGCAGTGATTTTTCCTCCTTTAAAATTTTTGGATACTACCTGACGTTCGCCTCCGCTGAAAACATTTATATAATCGACATAATCGTCTCCGATAACCCCTTTGGAATTAAGGTTTGCCTTGTTCCAGCTGCCTCGTCTTGAAAAGATAAAAATTATACCGACAATTATAAAAATTGATGGCCAGAACATGTTGTACATATGAAATGTCTCTCTGAAGATCAGGGGTATCATGAAAAATCCCCCTACTGCCATTACAATTATACCTGCTGTCTTTTCAGTTGCTCCAAGAGTCATGATAAGACCTATTGCCACCAGTAGCATAGGCCAGCTGAAGATCACATTATCAATGAATTCAGGAAAAAAACCTGTATTTCTTATTACAAGGAACAAACCTGCCAGGACAAGCACAACCCCAACCAGAGTCCTGTTATTTGAGATATGATGATGTTCTTTTCCGGTTTCGCGAGGTTCTTCGCTTATGCGCTGACGCTCATCTCTGAATTCTCCATTTGTTTCCATAATTTTAGTTTTTTCGAAATTAATTTATTTTACTGTTTCTTTTTATCAGGGAAGAAATTATAAAGCCAAGTCCCACCAGGATAATTACCCCCGGCCAGTAGATTGTCCTCACAATTTCAGGCAGTTCATAGTCCTTGTTCTCCATGAAAAACCATATTCCGATTGAAATAAGCACCAATCCTCCTGTAAACTGAAGGTTGAGAAGAAGCAAAGCACCAATGAAAACGAGTGCTGTTTCCCACGTGAAGTAATCTTTCACGCTCCCCAGTCCGAGCATATCATTTGTGGCAACCAGGAGAGCAAGACCAAGTACTATTAAGAACAAACCGAATCCGACCTGTGGGTGATGTTCGTAATGTTTGTTCAGCGAATGATCTTTGTTTTTCATGACATTTAAATTATCTGATTCAAAAATACATCTGAAAAAAAACAGTGGTTAATGAAAATCGGTAAGCTGCGGGAAAAAACCGGCAGAAGGTCTTTTTAGACAATTAGTGTTACTTTTTTGTTGATAATTTTTTTAATTGGAGAAGGATTTATATTTTTGCAGACCAAATTTCTGAATGATGCCGGGATTGTTTACAATACCAATAAGTGGAATAAAAGCCGGGCATCACACATTTGAATTTGAGATTAATAAGTCGTTTTTTGACCTGTTTGAAGAATCGGAGATAAAGGAGGGGGAACTTATCGCTGTTACTGAGGTGCTTAAAAGCAGTTCACACATTGACCTTGAAATAAAGATATCGGGTAAAGTAAGGATATGCTGCGACAGATGCCTCGGGATGTTTGATCAACCGGTTGGATGTGAGAACAGACTGTTTGTTAAATTTGACAGTATTAATGACGACAGCGATCCGGAGATAATTACGATACCTCCTGATGAAAATGAACTGGATATGAAGCAGTTTTTTTACGAGTTTATTCATTTATCTCTTCCGATCCAGAGGATACATCCAGATGATGCAAATGGGGTCAGTACCTGTGATCCTGTAATGCTTCAGAAGCTCAAAGAACACCTGGTTGAAAAAGAGAAAGGTGATGATCCCAGATGGGACGAATTAAAAAAATTAATGAACAATAATTAAAAAAGAGTAAAATGGCACATCCCAAACACAAACATTCGAAGACCAGAAGAGATAAGCGCAGAACACATTACAAGGCTACACCTCCCACAGTGGGAACATGCTCCAACTGCGGGTCTTCAGTACAGTATCACAGGGTATGTCCTGAGTGCGGGTTTTACAGAGGCAGGCTTGTCATTGAGAAAAAGGCAACTGCCTGATATTACTAATCAACCCTTATCGCTATGAATATTGGAATAGATGTCATGGGCGGTGATTATGCACCCTACGCTATTATTGAGGGTGCAGTTGATTCTCTCAAGCACCTTTCTCCTGACGATACTCTTGTTCTTCTTGGTGACGAGAGCTCCATACTCAGGAAACTTGATGAGATGAAGATATCATCTTCATTTTTCAGGATTGTACCGACCACAGAGGTGATCGAAATGGGGGATCATCCTGCCAAGGCATTTTCCCAGAAAAGTGATTCAAGTATTGCTGTTGGTTTCAGGATGCTGCAAAACGGTTCGCTCGACGGCTTCTGCAGTGCAGGGAATACCGGGGCAATGCTCGTTGGCGCCAGTTATACTGTGAATGTCATCCCCGGAGTATTCAGGCCTGCCCTGGCAACAATTCTTCCCTGTATCGACGGACGCGATTCCGTTATTCTTGATGTCGGTCTGAATCCCGACAGCAAACCCGATGTTCTCCTTCAATATGGGATTCTCGGAAGCATCTACGCAAGTTTTGTTCTTGGAAAAAAAGATCCGACCGTTGGGCTTCTGAATATCGGTGAAGAGGAAACAAAGGGTACTTCAGCTGTCAAAGCGGCTTATGAACTTATGAAGGAACATCCTGGCCTGAATTTTAAAGGAAATGTTGAAGGACATGCCCTTTTCCATGAGGATATTACAGATGTTGTTGTTTGTGACGGTTTTGTTGGCAACATCGTTCTTAAACAGGCAGAGTCAATCTACTCAATCTCAAAGAAACTTAACATCTCTCACCCGTTCTTTGACCGTCTGAATTTTGAAAATATCGGAGGAACTCCAATAGTCGGAATAAATGCCAATGTTGTTATCGGACATGGTATTTCAGAGCGGAAGGCTATAATGAATATGGTCCTTCAGACCAGAGCGGTTGTTAGGGCGAACCTCGCACAAAAGATCAAAGAAGCAATCTGATTATGAGCAAATTAGGGGCTGTCATTACCGGAATTCATGCTTGGGTTCCTGAATACAGGCTAACCAATCTTGAACTCTCAAAAATGGTTGATACATCCGACGAATGGATTATGCAAAGGGTCGGAATTAAAGAGAGAAGAATTCTCAAGGAAGAGGGACTTGGCAGCTCAGATCTTGGGGAAAAGGCTGTAAAAGGGCTCCTTGAAAAAACAAATACATCCCCCGACGAAATCGATCTTCTGATCTGCGCCACTGTCACTCCCGACATGGCATTCCCTGCTACTGCAAATATAATTTCTGACAAAGCAGGGATAAAGAATGCTTTCAGCTTTGATATGAATGCCGCCTGTTCAGGATTCCTTTTTGCCTTGCAGACTGGAGCCTCCTTTATTGAATCAGGGAAATACAGGAAAGTCATTGTTGTCGGCGCCGATAAAATGTCGTCAATTACCGATTATACCGACAGAACCAGCTGCCCTCTTTTCGGCGATGCATCCGGAGCAGTAATGCTTGAACCGGGGAAAGGGGATTATGGTATAATGGATCACATTTTTTATACAGACGGATCGGGACAGAAATATCTCCACATGAAAGCTGGCGGATCTGTTAAACCAGCTTCGCATGAAACTGTCGATGCACGTGAGCACTATATTTACCAGGAGGGTCAGAGCGTATTCAAATTTGCTGTTGTAAATATGGCTAATGTAGCTGCAGAGATAATGGAACGTAATAAACTCAAAGCTGATGATATTGCATGGCTTGTACCACATCAGGCAAACCTCAGGATTATAGATGCTACAGGAAGAAGAATGGGAATTCCCCCTGAAAAGGTCATGATAAATATCCAGAATTATGGGAATACAACCACCGCCACAATTCCATTATGTCTCTGGGAATATGAGAAGAAACTTAAAAAAGGCGACAAGATTATTCTTGCCGCATTCGGTGGAGGATTTACCTGGGGATCGATTTACATAAAGTGGGGGTACGACCCTCTATAAATTTTATTTTTCCTTGCAATAGTTTTTATATTTGTGAGTTATTATGTTTGTAAGTATAATTCTGAGAGAACATGGGAAAGTACAACGAAACAGACAATGCCACAATTAACCTTATCAGTAACGGCACAGAGATCACCGGAGATGTCAAATCAAACGGGGATATCAGGATCGACGGACTGCTGACGGGAAACCTAACAACGAAGGGGAAGGTTGTAATAGGACCAACCGGAAAAGTGAAAGGAGAGGTCTACTGTAAAAACTCCGAAGTTTCGGGTACTGTTGATGGAAGGATTTGTGTGAGTCAGTTGCTTACCCTTAAGACCGATTCAAAAATATCAGGAGATATTATAACTTTCAAGCTTTCAATTGAACCTGGAGCGAAATTTACAGGAAACTGCAAAATGAGTGAAAGCGAAAATAATGAAGGAACCTCTTTCGCAAAAACAAAAGAACCAGAAAAAACCTCCGAAAAGTCCGGGAAGTAAAGGACTGCAGGATTTCGGAAAATACTCAAGCCTGGCATTCCAGATGATAGTCATAATAGGTGTAATGACATGGTGCGGAGTAAAACTGGATAAAGTTCTCGGATTATCCACCCCTGTTTTTACTGTAATTCTATCCCTTCTCGGAGTTTTTGCCGGTATTTATACTGCAATCAAAGATTTTATCAGATGATCATTCTTACCCGTGGTTCTTAGGAAATATTCAATCGGACTTCTGCTTCTGGATCTGATCCTCCTGCCTGCCGGATACCTGCTGGTTACTCTTACCGATATAAGCCTTCGTTTCTGCGAAACTGCCATTCTGACACTCTGCTTTTCGTCAATTGTTCTGTTGTCGTTCTATATATTCAGCAGGGGATTGAAAAAGGATCCGGCCAGCCAGACAATGCATCTAATGGTAGCGGTTTCTGTTAAAATGCTTATGGAAATGGTACTTGCACTTATCTGGTTTTTTGTTGCTAAAAAAACTTTCACCTCCTCGCTTATATTATTTTTTGTACTATATTTAGCCTTCTCTCTGTATTCAATTTTTTTTATGTTGAACACACTGAAAATTAAATCTTTATAAAACTTTACCATCTTCAAAATGCGATTTGTCAAAATTCTTTTATTCCCTCTGCTTCTATTATTGTTCTCATTCCCCCTGTCAGCACAGGAGGAGCATGGAACAGCCGCAGCAGAGGAAGAATTTGATGCTGGTACATTTATTCTTGAGCATATAGCCGATTCACATGAATGGCATATTCTGACAAAGAAGAATGGCGAAAGCGTAGCTATTTACCTGCCGGTTATCCTTATTTCAAAAGAGAAAGGCCTTGATATATTTTCCTCAAGGAAACTTGCACATGGCCAGCAATATAAAGGGTACAAGCTTGAAGAAGAAGGGGATCTTGAAGGAAAGATCGTAAATGTTAAGGAAGACGGAACGGTAAATGATGAAAAATTACCACTTGACTTTTCAATCACCAAGGCTGTAGTCGGATTATTATTTTCAGTGTTGCTTGCGCTCTGGCTGTTTTTGTCATTATCGCGTTCATATAGGAAAACCGGAATAAGCCATCCAAAGGGTATCCAGAGCTTCCTCGAACCAGTTATTCTGTTTGTCCGCGATGATATCGCGATTGCAAATATCGGGGAACACAAGTATGAAAAATATATGCCATATTTACTTACGGTTTTCTTTTTTATACTGTTCAACAACCTGATAGGGCTTATCCCTTTCCCTCCTCCGTTTGGCGCTAATGTCACCGGGAATATTGCCGTTACTCTGGTTCTGGCACTTTGCACATTTTTTATTACTCAGTTCAGCGGTAGCAAGAGCTACTGGAAGCATATATTTGCAACACCCGGCGTGCCATTCTGGCTGCTTCCTGTTATGATACCTGTCGAGATCATTGGGATATTCTCAAAGCCTTTTGCCCTGATGATCCGTCTCTTTGCAAACATCACTGCAGGGCATATAATTGTGTTGAGCCTCGTCTGTCTTATCTTTATTTTCAAATCGCTGATGGTGGCTCCGGTTTCAATAGCATTCGTTATTTTCATGGATTGCCTCGAGCTTCTTGTGGCATTCCTTCAGGCATATGTTTTTACATTATTGTCAGCTCTTTTCATAAGCATGGCAATGAAGGAAGAACATCATTAGTTATTATTATTTAATTAAAACCAGTTATTATGACAGGTACAATGGCAGCAGTTGGAGCAGGTCTTGCGGTAATAGGGGCAGGCCTTGGTATCGGAAGAATCGGTGGATCGGCAATGGACGCAATAGCCCGTCAGCCTGAAGCCAGTTCGAAGATACAGTTGAACATGATCGTTGCTGCAGCCCTTATTGAAGGAGCTGCTCTTTTTGCAATCGTGGTTGCTCTGATTGCCAAGTAAAGAAACGGAGGCACTGCAACGGTTGGTTGCAGCGCCTCTTTTAACAGAATATTAAATTTAACGATATGGTCTTATTAATGAACAGTCTGGTATCACCTGCAATAGGACTGGTATTCTGGACAACAATCATTTTCCTTCTCTTTTTCCTCATCCTTAAAAAGTTTGCCTGGAAACCGATACTGAATGCAGTGAAAGCCCGGGATGAAATGATCAAGGGGTCACTTGCATCTGCAGAAAAGGCACGTAAAGAGATGGCAAAGCTTCAGAGCGATAATGAAGCTATTCTTAAAAAAGCAAGGGAAGAACGGGAAGGGATACTGAAGGAAGCGAGGGATGTTCGCGACAAACTGATAGCTGAAGCCAAAGGAAGAGCATCCGAAGAAGCTGATAAACTTGTTGAAAAGGCCAGGGTAGGCATCGAAAGAGAAAAAGCAATTGCTCTCGCTGATATAAGGGAACAAGTTGCAAACCTGTCGGTTGATATCGCCTCAAAGCTCCTGGGAGAAAAGCTCAAGCAAACCGGAGAACAACAAAAGCTGATCGATAATTACCTGAAGGATATTGATTTCAACAAAAACTAAACAGTTTTTCAATTAATGAACGAAAGCAGAATATCTGTAAGATACGCGAAAGCTCTTTTCCAGTCAGCACTCGAAAAAAATATGCTCGACAGGATAAATCAGGATATGATCCTCGTCCTCAGTGTTTGCAAGGTCCCTGAACTGAAGGAACTCCTTAGCAACCCAGTGATAAGACCCACCAAAAAAACAGAAGTGCTTCACGGTGTACTGGGAAAGGATCTTCATCCACTTTCGCTTTCACTCATCGATCTTGTTGTTAAAAACGGCAGGGAAAGGTATATTCCTGCAATAGCAAGGGTGTTTGTTCACGATACGAAGGAACATAACGGCATTACGGAATCTGTTCTGACGACAGCGGTAAAAATAGATCCGGAAATCAGAAATCAGGTTTCGGGTCTTATAGAAAAAATATTCAAAACCAAAGTTGACCTTAAAGAAAACATAGATGATTCAATAATCGGGGGGTTCATACTTAAAGTGGAAGACAACTACATTGATGCCAGCCTCAGGAATAAGCTGAGAAAGATCAGGACCGAACTTGCCACCGGATAATTTGAAAGAAGTATATAATCTGAAAAACAAGATATTATAAGTATTTAGAATATGGCAAATATTAAACCAGCAGAAGTTTCAAAAATTCTAAAACAGCAGCTTGAAGGCATTCAGACCGGGGCTGAACTCGAAGAAGTCGGTACTGTCCTTGAGGTTGGTGACGGAATTGCCCGCATTTACGGACTTTCAAATGCCGAATCAAATGAGCTGATCGAGTTTGAAAATGGGATGGAGGCAATAGTGCTCAACCTTGAAGAAGATAATATCGGAGCGGTACTGCTTGGCCCGACAGAAGAAATAAATGAAGGAGACATTGTTAAACGCACGGGAAGAATTGCCTCAATAGGGGTCGGTGAAGGATTACTAGGAAGAGTCGTAACGCCGACAGGTCAGCCGCTGGATGGGAAGGGACCTATCGAAGGGGAACTTTTTAATCTGCCATTTGAAAGAAAAGCTCCTGGTGTTATCTTCAGGCAGCCGGTTAAACAGCCGCTTCAGACAGGACTGAAGGCTATTGACGCTATGATCCCTATCGGAAGGGGTCAGCGCGAGCTGATAATCGGTGACCGTCAGACAGGGAAAACAGCTATCGCGATCGATACTATTATTAACCAGCGCAGTAATTTCGAAAAGGGTAAACCGGTATATTGCATCTATGTAGGAATAGGCCAGAAAGGCTCCACAATTGCCAATATCGCTAAAATCCTTGAAGAGCATGGTGCCATGGAATATACCGTAATAGTTCTGGCAACTGCTTCAGACCCTGCCGCTTCACAGTTCTATGCACCTTTTGCCGGAGCCGCCATAGGTG
>Ga0209575_10000843_pt1 | contig 14906 bp, 11 predicted proteins | sample Medcelwee11metaG_FD_187172 | JGI IMG/M metagenome (GOLD analysis project Ga0209575, IMG submission 187172) | Freshwater pond sediment microbial communities from the University of Edinburgh, under environmental carbon perturbations - Medium... | ecosystem: Environmental > Aquatic > Freshwater >...
GCATTTTTAGCTGAGATGTCTAAACGCTTTCAGCAGGGCTGTCTGTTAAATAAACGGAAAAAAAGTCCTAATACCATTGACCAATTGATAGAGTGTTCCCAATTTTCTTAAATTGATGCTTATGGGATACGCTGCGCTTAATCCGCCCTACACAGTCATGGGTTTAGCTGCGCAAAATTTTAATCGGGTAATCAGGCCATTTTTGTTTGAGGCTGAGCAGGACTGCTTCGGCATCCTGCTGGCGGGGGTAACGGCTGCCGAGTCCTTTGCCGCGCCAACCGCCGCCGGCTTCTTCTGACCATTCGCTGGGCGCGCTGGCGTTGAATACCAGACAGACTACATAGCCGCTACCAACCGCGCCTTTGGCTTTTTCCGCGCCAATCTTCTCCAAAGAGAGATCGATGTCATGGATGGACTCGGGCAACTTTTGCGTTCTGTCACTGGTTTCGACTGCCAAGTGTTCCAGCGACAAGTTGATACTTTCGACTGGGGTGGTGGCTGTGGGTTTATGCGGAAAAGCACTGTCAATCGCGGATAACTCGCGCTCAAGTTCCTCAATGCTGGCGAGATCGCGTAGTTGCTCTAGTTCAACCAAGTCTTTCTGTTGGCGCTCTTGTTCAAGCTCCAGTTGTTTGATGCGCCGTTTAAGTTCATCACTGATTTTCATGTAAAACGCTCCAACTTAATTCACACGCACCACTCTAAATCCCAAGTTATTGCTAGAGGATTTGGGATTGAGTTTTTTCCGTTTGGTGACTCGGACTTCACGCTGATAGTTATTAAAGGCGCTGCTACGCACCATCCGTTGACTGCAATTGCCGCCGACCCAATCCTGCCCGGTGGCGGGTGCGCCTTCATAGTTGGGATGATAACAGGTTCTAGTCCATTCCATCACGTTACCAATCACATCATACAGTCCAAAAGCATTGGGCTGGAAGCTGCCTACCGGGGCGGTTTGCTGCACGTCCCACTGGCTACCACATTGGCCGCAGTTGGCTTTATTGCTGCCCAGATCATCGCCCCACCAATAGGCAGTGTCAGTGCCTGCTTTGGCGGCATATTCCCATTCCCGCTCGCTGGGCAATTGATACTGGGAGCCGGTTTCTTTAGTCAACCAAGCGGCATAATCGCTGGCATCGTCCCAAGATACATTAATCACGGGCCGCTCGCCACGTCCCCAGGCATTGTCGTCTGGCAGTTTGTGACCAGTGCTGTTGGCAAACACCCGGTATTCATCGAAGGTGATTTCGTGGCGGCTGATAGAAAAGCTTTCTAAGGTTGCCTCAAACTGGGGCCGTTCATCCGAATAAGGTAAGTAAGCTGGGGCACCCATGCTGAAACGGCCAGCCGGTAATTGCACCATTTCCGGCCCGCGTGCGCCACTGCTGAGCTTGTCGCGGAAAGTACGCACGGGCCTCACTACGGGCGCAGGGGCAGGTTTTTGTGAGGCAACTGGGGTGGCCGGTTCAGTGGTGGCGGGCGTAGTTGGCTCAGCCGTGGTTGACGGTGCGCTGACTGGCGGTTTATCAGGGAATCTCGCAGCAAACTGGGCACTCAGCCAGGGTGTCATGAAGAAGGCTGCCACGCCACCGCCCAGTAACACCACCAGCAACACGCTGCCGATGATCCGCGCACGGGTGAAGCCTTTTCTCCCGCCCATACTGCGCATGAGTTCTTCATTTTTAGCCTGTTGATCGGCCAAGGCGCGTGCCGCATCACGTTGCGCCTTCAGCAAGGCAGCTTCTTGTTCGGAGCGCATCCGAATCAGTTCTAATTCTTCCATGAGTCGGCGTTGCTCGCCTTCTTTGGACTGGATCAGTTGATTCAGTTCGTCTTGCAATTTCTCGTCTTGTTCGCGACGTGCTTGTTCAACGTTGCGTTGCTGGGCCGAGCGACTCAGCGCTAATTCGTACTTGATTTTAGCTTGGGTTAATTGATTGATTTGATCGCGGGCTTCGCGTTGTTTACTCTCAATTTTTTTAACCCGGTCTTCCAGTTGTTTGGCGTCGCCCTCAGTCAACAAGCCCTGATCAGCGGCCATTTGTAACTTATTGATTTCTGCCATCATACGACCGACTTCTTCGGCTTTAGTGGCAGCGTCCCCGGTTTTAGGTTTAGTCACCTCTTTAATTAACTTTTCAGCTTCAGCTTTGGCCCGATCAGCCACTGAGATCAGGGGGTCGACCGCCGTTGCGTTACGTTCTGGCGCGGACGCAGGAATAGGCGCAGGGGCCGTGGGCGTTGCTTGGCGAGCGTCTGGTAAGCCAATGGATTTTTGGCGTGCCCGCTCACGAATCGCTTCGGCTTCGCGGTTGAGTAGCACAAAATCTTCTTTTTTCTTTTTGATCAATTGCAACAATTGTTGTTGTAATTGATTGTCTTGGCTGTCTAAAGTCTTCCCATTTTCTAGATCGCGCTTCCAGACCGTCTCATATTTTTGCTTGGCTAACAGCAGGCGATCTACCTGTTCACGAATATTATTTTGCCTGACGGCGATATGAGCCAGTTGTTCCTCATACAGACGCTTGGTTTCGAGCTTGGCTTGACGTGCTTTATCGCTGTCGCGTTCTTGGATCGCGGCAACTTGAAGCCTATTGATTTCGGCAATGAGCTTTTGCGTTTCCGCCTTGCTGGCGAGGCTTTGACTCTTGACTTGGGCCTGTAACTGACCCACTTCTGCCATGAGTTTTTTCGCTTCGGCTTTGGCTTTATCCTCTATCGACACGGCTATGGTCTCGCACGCTGAATCCGCTGTAAACGGTGATGGTATTGAAGCTGCCAGATGCAGTCTCTCTGTTTTTTATGCTGCCCTGCGTGGTTCCAGGTTGTGTTTTTTGTTGCAGTGCAACATAATTGTACACAATCAGGCAACCGTTTAAGTTTGTCTCTTGCTACACTGCATCAGGGTCATTGCCATGGGTCAACATTTTTTAAGTCCACTTTTTTTACCTAAATCGGTTGCAGTTTTTGGCGCATCTGACCGCGAAAATACCCAAGGCCAGGTTGTGTTCAGGAACATGCTGGAAGGTGGCTATCAGGGGGCATTGTACGCGATTAACCCCAAGCATCAAAAGGTGCAGGGGCAAACGGCTTACGCTTCGTTGAAAGAAATCGGCGCACCCGTCGATCTCGCCGTCATCGCCACGCCTGCGCGTCATGTGCCGGAAATTTTGGAAGCCTGTGGTGACCAAGATGTCCACGCCGCTGTGATTTTGTCGGCGGGTTTCCGAGAGGCAGGCAAAGTAGGTGCCAAATTAGAAAAACAAATTTTGCAAATTGCAAAACGTCAAGGAATTCGCCTACTTGGACCCAATTGTCTGGGCATTATGCGTCCTTCATTGGGCATGAACGCTACTTTTAGCAAAGCGCACAGCATTCCTGGGAGTTTGGCACTGGTGTCGCAATCCGGTGCGCTGTGTACGGCGATCTTGGATTGGGCAGAAATCAATGGTGTGGGCTTTTCGTCAGTGGTGGCACTGGGTGGGTCTGCCGATCTGGATTTTGGAGAAATCCTCGATTTTCTAGCCGCCGATCCGCACACCGGCAGCATTATTCTGTATATCGAAGGGATTCAGCAGGCGCGTAGCTTCATGAGCGCTTTGCGGGCAGCGGCGCGCATGAAACCGGTGATCGTGATCAAGGTTGGGCGGCACAAGCATGATGTCAAGGCCACCATCTCGCACAGTGGCGTGTTGGTTGGGCGTGACGATGCATTTGAGGCGGCGCTACAACGCGCTGGGGTGGTGCGTGTCGAAACCTTTGGCCAGGTTTTCGCCACCGCGACTACTTTGGTCTCCCGTTACCACGCCTATGGCAGTCGCCTGCTGATTATCACCAACGGCAGTGGGCCTGGGGTGATGGCGGCGGATCGAGCAGCGGATTTGCATATCCAACTGGCCGAATTGTCTTCAGAAACAATCGCCACCCTGAATGCAGCCTTGCCCAGCGGCTGGTCACACACCAATCCGATTGATATTTTGGGCGATGCCGATCCAGCCCGTTACCGCTTGGTGTTGTCCACGGTGTTAAAGGATAAAAATGTGGATGGCGTGCTGGTGATGTTGACTCCGCAAGCCACCACCGATGCGCTGGCAGCCGCAAAAATCGTGGTAGAGCTGGCCGATCAATCGACCAAACCGGTACTCAGTTGCTGGATGGGCCGCAAAACCGTGCGCGAGAGTCGGGATTATTTCACGCAGGCTAAAATTCCCGATTTCCGCACGCCCGAGTCGGCGGTGGAAGCTTTTTCCTATCTGGCCGCACATCACCGTAACCAAAAGTTGTTGGTGCAAACCCCTGGTTCTTTGGGCACTTTGGAAGAGCCTGACGTAGAAGGGGCGCAAATTATCATCGAAAGCGTCCTCGGCGAGCGTCGCAAAGTGTTGTCGGAAATGGAATCCAAGGCGCTGTTGGGTGCGTTTCAAATTCCGATCATCGGCACCGCGATTGCCAAGACGCCTAACGAAGCCCTGGTGCTGGCGGAGTCGCTCGGTTTTCCGGTGGCGATGAAAATCAATTCCCCTGATATTACTCATAAATCTGATGTCGGTGGGGTGCGCCTCAACCTCAACAATGCCCAAGCGATTCGTACCGCCTTCAAGGAAATCGTGGCCGAGGCGCGCCGCCGCCGCCCTGATGCCCGCATTGATGGGGTCACGGTCGAGCGCATGAGCAATAAACAAAATGGCCGTGAATTGATGGTGGGGGTAATTCGCGATCCGGTGTTTGGCCCGATTATCACGTTTGGAGCCGGGGGCACCCGGGTAGAAATCATCGGGGATCGGGCGGTGGCTTTGCCGCCGTTAAACCGTTATTTGGCACGCACCCTGATTCAAAATACCCGCGTGTTAAAAATGCTGGGTGAGTTTCGCGGTATGCCGCCGATCAACATGGAAGCCTTAGAAACCGTGCTGTTGCGGGTTTCAGAAATGGTCTGCGAACTGCCTTGGTTGCGAGAAGTGGACATTAATCCCTTGATTGTCGATGAAGACGGGGTGGTGGCGGTCGATGCGCGGGTGGTGGTGGATTATTACACCCCTAGCCCAGATCGCTACGCCCATATGGCGATTTACCCTTACCCCAATCATCTCGTGACCCATTGGCAATTGCCCGATGGCACGGATATTACGATTCGTCCGATTCGTCCAGAAGATGCAGAAATTGAAAAGGCTTTCGTCAAGAATCTCTCGGATGAAGCCAAGTATTTCCGGTTTATGCAATCCATCCAAGAATTGACCCCGGAAATGCTGATCCGTTTCACGCAAATTGACTATGATCGAGAAATGGCTTTTATTGCCGTGACGCATGTCGATGGCCGTGAACTGGAATTGGGAGTGGCACGCTACAACATGAATCCCGACGGCTTATCCTGTGAATTTGCGATTGTGATCGCTGATGAATGGCAGGGCCGGGGCTTTGCACACAAACTGATGAGTAGTCTGATGGACGCTGCCCGCGCCCGAGGCTTGCAATACATGCAGGGTGAAGTGCTGAGCAACAACGTGGGTATGCTCAAGTTGATTGAAAAGCTGGGCTTTGAAGCGCACACCGATGCTGAAGATCGCAGCGTGACCCTGGTTAGCCGCAATCTCTAGCCAGTTGCGTAAAACGGGCTGACCCCTCACAAAACACCGCCGCTGGCGGTGTTTTGTTTTCTGCCACACTTGGCCCGCCGAGCAGTTCGTGCTTTGCAGCCGCCGCTTTGTCTTCTATAATCGCCGGTTTTTACGGCACCTTCTCCTCATGTCTAACATCACTTATTGCGTTGCGCCCGGTGGGCGTTTGCAGGGCCAGATTCGTGTGCCCGGCGACAAATCCATTTCTCATCGTGCCATTATGCTGGGCGCGATTGCCGAGGGCGAAACCGCGATCAGCGGTTTTCTACAAGGCGAGGATACCTTAGCCACCCTGGCGGCTTTCCGGGCGATGGGTGTGTCGATCAGCGATCCAGTTGCCGGTCAAGTGCGCGTGCAGGGCGTGGGTTTGCACGGCTTACAAGCCCCCACTCAGCCTCTGTATTTGGGTAACTCTGGTACGTCCATGCGGCTCCTGTCCGGCCTGTTGGCAGGCCAAGCTTTCGGGGTCACTTTGACTGGGGATGCCTCCTTATCCCAGCGTCCGATGCGGCGCGTCACCGATCCCCTGCGCTTAATGGGTGCAAACATCCAAACCACGCCGACCGGCACACCGCCGTTGCAATTACAGGGTGGACAAGCCTTGCAAGGCATTGAATACACCATGCCGATGGCCAGCGCTCAGGTGAAATCTTGCATCCTGTTGGCGGGACTGTACGCCACCGGTGAAACGCGGGTGATTGAACCCGCTCCGACCCGTGATCACAGCGAACGGATGCTCAGCGGTTTTGGGTACGCGGTTGAGCGTGATGGGGCGTGTGTGTCGCTGCGCGGCGGTGGGCGTTTGCAAGGCCGGTCGATTGATGTGGCGGCAGATATTTCCTCTGCGGCGTTTTTCATGGTCGGTGCGAGCATTGCGCCTAGTTCCGATATTATCCTGGAACACGTCGGCATGAATCCGACCCGTATCGGCGTGATCAACATTCTGCGGGCGATGGGCGCTCATATCGACATCCTCGACAGCAGCACCGTGGGCGGCGAGCCAGTGGCTACCTTGCGAGTGCGCAGCAGTCCCTTGCATGGCATCCGTATTCCTGAAGATCAGGTACCGCTGGCGATAGATGAATTCCCGGCGATCTTTATTGCGGCAGCTTGTGCCGAAGGGGAAACCCGCTTAACAGGTGCCGAAGAATTGCGTGTCAAAGAAAGTGATCGGATTCAGGTGATGGCAGACGGACTGCGGGTATTGGGGATTGATGCCCGCCCAACGGCAGATGGCATGATTATCCAGGGTGGACAATTGGGCAGCGGACAAATTGACAGTCATGGCGATCACCGGATTGCGATGTCGTTTGCGATGGCGGCCTTACGCGCCCAGGGCACCGTGGAAATTCTCGACTGTGCCAATGTCGCCACGTCTTTTCCTAATTTTATCGAATTGGCACAAGGCTGTGGCTTGGCGCTGACTGTGATCGAGCAAGCCGCATGAGCAATTCATCCGTGCCAGTGATCACTATCGACGGCCCGAGCGGAGTGGGTAAAGGCACCACCGCACAGCGCATTGCCAGTCATCTGGGCTGGCATTTGCTCGACAGTGGCGCGATTTATCGGGTATTGGCTGAAGCGGCGCGACAACAGGGCGTGGCACTCGACGATGAACCCGCCCTGGTGCAATTGGCCGAGAGTCTGGATGTACGCTTTGTCGCCGATCCTGACACTGCGGAAATCCAAATCCTTCTCGAAGGACACGAAGTCAGCGAGGCTGTGCGTAGTGAAGCCAGCGGACAAGCCGCTTCTCAAGTCGCCGCGCTGCCTGCGGTGCGCACCGCGCTGTTGGCCCGGCAACGCAGTTTTCGCCGTAGCCCAGGTTTGGTGGCAGACGGACGCGACATGGGCACCGTGGTATTTCCCAATGCACCACTCAAAGTTTTTCTCAGTGCCAGCCCGCAAGAGCGCGCGCAAAGACGTTATAAACAGTTGATAAAAAAAGGAATGGATGCTAACCTAGCGTCCCTTATAGAGACTCTGGCAGAACGTGATGCCCGCGACCGTGACCGGGCCTGTGCCCCGTTACAAGCCGCCACAGATGCCTTGTTGATAGACACCACTGCGCTGAGCATCGACGCCGTGGTAGCACGTATTCTCGACCGGCTTAACGACAGGTCTTGATAACCCAGGTGCCGGTTGATCCTCTTTGTCAACTGGCGTTTAATCATTAAACACGCAGATTTCCTGCGGTTTACCACAACAGTCTCCCGGTTTTACCGCCGAGAGCGGATTGAACAAACGTAATGAACGAAAGCTTTGCAGAATTGTTTGCCCAGAGTCAGATCAAAACCAGTATGCAGCCTGGTAGCATCATCAAGGGCATGGTGGTCGAAATCCGCCAGGATGTGGTTATCATCAACGCGGGACTCAAATCCGAGGGTGTGATTCCAATCGAACAATTTCGTAACGACAATGGCGAACTTGAAGTTGCCGTCGGTGACGAAGTCGATGTGGCACTGGATGCGCTTGAAGATGGCTTTGGCGAGACTAAATTATCGCGCGAAAAAGCCAAACGGGCGGCTTCCTGGACCGTACTGGAAAAAGCCTTTGAAGAAGGCAACACCATCACCGGTATCATCACAGATAAGGTGAAAGGCGGCTTCACCGTCAACATGAACGAGATTCGTGCGTTTTTGCCAGGTTCGCTGGTGGATGTGCGTCCCGTGCGTGACACCACTTATCTGGAAGGTAAGCCACTGGAGTTCAAGGTTATCAAGCTCGACAAGCGCCGCAACAATGTGGTGGTGTCGCGTCGTGCGGTCGTTGAACAGGAAAACAACGAAGAACGCTTGGCCTTGCTGGAATCCATGCAGGAAGGCATGATTCTGAAAGGCGTGGTCAAAAATCTCACCGATTATGGCGCATTCGTGGATTTGGGCGGTGTCGATGGCTTGTTGCACATCACCGACATGGCTTGGAAGCGCGTCAAGCATCCGAACGAAGTGGTACAGGTTGGCGATGAAATCCAAGTCAAGGTGCTGAAATTTGACCGTGAGCGTACCCGGGTTTCTCTGGGCCTCAAGCAAATGGGCGAAGATCCTTGGTTGGATATTGCCCGTCGTTATCCTGAAAATTCCCGTTTGGTGGGTAAAGTCACCAATCTGGCGGATTACGGTTGCTTCGTGGAACTGGAAGAAGGCGTGGAAGGCTTGGTTCATGTTTCTGAAATGGACTGGACCAACAAAAATATCCATCCTTCCAAAGTGGTACAAGTGGGTGATGAAGTCGAAGTCATGGTACTGGACATCGACGAAGAACGCCGCCGTATTTCTTTGGGGATCAAGCAATGTCATCCGAATCCTTGGGATGAGTTTGCAGCGTCCAACAACAAAAATGACCGCGTGGTTGGCAAAATCAAATCCATCACCGATTTTGGGATCTTCATCGGCCTGGATGGCGGCATTGATGGCTTAGTCCATCTGTCTGATATTGCTTGGAATGTACCCGGCGAAGAAGCCGTGCGTCAATACAAGAAAGGGGATGAAGTCGAAGCCGTGGTACTGGCCGTCGATGCCGAGCGTGAGCGTATCTCGCTGGGGATCAAACAAATGGATCAAGACCCCTTCACCCATTATCTGGCTGATCATCCTAAAGGTAGCGTGGTTCATGGCACCATCGGTGCTGTCGATGCCAAGGGTGCAGTGATTCTGTTGACTGACGGTGTAGAAGGCTATTTACGGGCCTCCGAAGTGTCTCGCGAACGGATTGAAGATGCGCGCAATATCCTCAAGGAAGGGGAAGCCATCGAAGCCAAGTTCGTGGGTGTGGATCGCAAAAAACGCATCATCTCCTTGTCTATCAAAGCGAAAGACACCGAAGAAGAAGCGGCTGCGATTGACAACTACGGTCGGGCTGCGGCCAACATGAGCACCACCTTGGGCGATCTGATCAAAGAGCAGATGGACAAGGAATAAACGAGTGCAGGAGGGGAACCGCGCTGTGTTTAGGCTGTTCCCCTCAGTTTGTTGTTCCAGGTAATGTGTTTTCCGGCCTCAATACCAAAAGCAAATTGAGATAAACAAACAGACAACACGAATAAGCAAACGAACATGACAAAATCTGAACTCATTGAGGCGCTGGCTTTAAAGCAAACTCAGTTGACCCATAAAGACATTGATTCCGCCGTGAAAGCGCTGTTGGAACATATGTCGAATGCCTTGTCCAGTGGGGAGCGTATCGAAATTCGTGGTTTCGGCAGTTTCTCTCTGCATTACCGTCCACCGCGTACCGGGCGTAATCCCAAAACGGGAGAAGCAGTCTCGCTACCTGCCAAGCATGTGCCGCATTTTAAGCCTGGTAAAGAACTCCGTGATCGGGTAAATGCCAGTATCAAGTAGTCACTAGTCGTGTTGGTGTCTGCGCCAATCGCAGGCACCAAATCCGTGTTTTAAATGTTTTCATCAAATTTCGCTCTGTATTCCCTGTGAACTTTTAGCCTAATCACGCAAAAATGCCCAATCATCTCCAATACTCACCAAATTTATTTTTGTGATAAACCGCCAGTTCATAAGCAAGCGCAGTGCTATCCAGGCAGCAGGAATTCAACGCCAAATCTATTTCAATCAAGACAGGTTTGAAATAACGGAGTAGGTATGTTCCGTCTTATCGGTTGGTTATTTTTCCTGTTAGTGTTTCTTGCAGGACTTGTGTTTACGGTTTACAACCCGCATCCAGTGACGCTCCATTATGTACTGGGCAGTGTCGATATTCGTCTTGCCATTCTGTTACTGATTAATTTATTGCTCGGTGTGGCACTCGGCATCCTCGTCAGCGGTGCCTGGATTTTGCAGCTACGCTATCAAAATCGCCGCTTGCGCAAAAATCAACAGCAGGCTGCCCAGGAAATTTCCCAACTCCAGACCAAACTGAGCAGCCACCACGGCCCTGCCTAAACATGGACGCCTCGCTGTTGTTGTGGCTGCTGTTACCAGTGGCGGCATTGTCTGGTTGGTTGAGTGCTAAGCGCAGTTTGTCATACCCCGATCCGCACAGTCGCCAGTTGTCCGCCAATTATTTGCGCGGCTTGAATTATCTACTCAATGAACAACCCGACCAAGCGATTGATATTTTCATTAAGCTCATTGAGGTCAACAGCGAAACGGTAGAAACCCATCTGGCGCTGGGTAGCTTGTTTCGGCGTCGTGGCGAAGTCAATCGCGCCATTCGCATCCATCACAACTTGATGATGCGCTCCACTCTCAATCCACAATACCACGCGCTGGCGATGCTGGAATTGGGCCTGGACTACCAACATGCTGGTCTTTTGGATCGCGCTGAACACCTGTTTCAGACGCTGATCGGTGACGGCCACTACAAAACTTTCGCCTATCGCCAACTGTTGCTGGTGTACCAACAAGAACAGGATTGGGGTAAAGCCATCCAGATTGCCTGGCAACTGGCAGAACACAGCGGCGAAACCCTGCACCGTGTGGTGGCGCAATACCATTGCGAATTGGCACAAAAACACCGTCAACAAGGACTCTACGAGCAAAGCCTGCTCAGTTTAAAAAAAGCCCTGCAAGTAGACCCGGACTGCGTGCGGGCCAGCTTGTTAGAAGGCCAATTAGCGCTGGACAAACGCTATCGGCTGCAAGCGATTGAAGCCTTGCGCCGCATCGAACATCAAGACCCGGTGTTTCTCTCGGAAGCCATAGAAGCGCTGCATATTTGCTATCGCGAAGAAGGCCAACTCGATCTGTTTCGGGAATATTTACAGCGTATCTTGCGCCAGTACGGCGGCATCAGTGCGATGTTGGCGTTGGCCCGTCTGATTCGTGAACAAGCAGGAGATGCGGCGGCCTTAGCCTTTGTGGTCAAGCACCTACACGAACGCCCTTCCTTACGCGGTTTGGATTATTGTATAGATTTAAGCCTATCCAACGCGACTGCCGCAGGGCGGGAAAACCTGTCGTTATTCAAAGAAATCACCGCACAATTGCTGAAGAATCGCCCGATTTACAAGTGCCGCGAATGCGGTTTTAGCGGCAAAACCTTGCACTGGCAATGCCCGAGTTGCAAACAGTGGCACAGCACCCGCCCAATTCAAGGATTGGAAGGGGAATAAGCGCCGCTACCCTGCCGTTTGCACCCCCTGACACGATGCCCTATGATAGGGCGCATCTTGTCTTCATCCTGAACCTCGTGAAGACCCATCCGCCGCCCTTCCCCCCCCTTTGAATCACGCTATGTCATCAAATATCTCTTGTTATCACTGCGGCCTACCGGTGCCGCCTAGCACTCATTTTCAAGTCGTCATCGAACAACAACCACAAGCGATGTGTTGCGCAGGTTGCCAAGCGGTGGCACAAGCGATTATGGACAATGGCTTAAGCGATTTTTACCGCTACCGCACCGAAACCGCGCCCACGGGCAAAGAACTGGTGCCAGAATTCTTACGCCAAACCGAGGTCTACGACAATCCCACTATCCAAAAACGCTTCGTGCGTGAAGTGGGCGAACACCTGCGCGAGGCTGCGCTGATTTTAGAAGGCATTACCTGCGCGGCTTGTGTTTGGCTGAATGAACGCCATTTGCGGGCTTTGCCGGGGGTGTTAGAGGTGCAGGTCAACTACACCACCCACCGCGCCCAAGTGCGCTGGGATGAACGGCAAATTCAGCTTAGCCAAATCCTGCAAGCCATCACCGCCATTGGCTATTTTGCCCATCCCTACGATCCCGCCCGTCAACAAGCCCTGCTGGAACAAGAGCGCAAACAGCAATTGCGACGCTTAGGGATTGCCGGAGTGATGGGGATGCAGGTGATGATGGTCGCCGTGGCACTGTATGCGGGCGATTTTTACGGCATGGAAGCCGAATATCGGCGCTTATTGCAATGGCTGAGCTTGCTGCTGACCCTCCCGATCATGCTCTACGCCGCCGTGCCTTTTTACCGCAATGCTTGGCGCGACCTACGCCACGGGCAAGTCGGCATGGATGTGCCAGTCGCCCTGGGCATCACGCTCGCGTTTCTGGGCAGCGTGTGGGTCACTTGGCAAAGCGGCAACGGCGCGGTGTACTACGACTCGGTGGGGATGTTCGTGTTTTTCCTGCTGACCGCACGCTACTTTGAGCTGATGGCCCGCAGCCGCAGCGCCCGTGCCTCAGAAGCCCTGGTACAAATGGTGCCCGCGATGGCCGCCCGTTTGCGCTTGGATGAGACCGGGCAAAGCCAAGAAGACTGGGTGGCGGTGGCCGACTTGATGCCTGGCGACCGCGTGCTGTTGCGTCCCGGTGACAGCATCCCGGCGGATGGCGTGGTACTCACAGGCCGCTCCAGCGTGGATGAATCCTTGCTCACTGGCGAAAGCTTGCCCCTGTTGCGCCAGCCCGGCGACCGCCTGACCGCAGGCACCGTCAACATCGAAAGCCCGCTACAAATGCAGGTAGAAAAAATCGGTGCCGACACCTTGCTCTCCCATATTCTGCGCTTACTGGAACGGGCACAGAGCGAAAAACCGTATTTAACCCAACTGGCTGATCGCACCGCCACCTGGTTTGTGCTGGCGGTACTGTTGCTGGCTGGACTGGTGGCCTGGTATTGGTGGCAGCACGACCCCAGCCACTGGCTGGCGATCACCTTATCCGTGCTAGTCGTCACCTGTCCTTGCGCCCTGTCGCTGGCCACGCCCGCCGCGATCACCGCCGCCACCGGCACCTTGACCCAACATGGTTTGCTGACCACGCGAGGTCATGCGCTGGAAACCTTGGCCCGCACCACCCATGTGGTGTTCGACAAAACCGGCACCCTCACCGATGGCCGTTTACGCTTGCTCAACAGCCAAGTGTTTTCAGCGCTTACCCTGGCCAACTGTCTGCACTACGCCGCCGCGCTAGAAAGCCACTCAGAACATCCTTTAGCCAAAGCCTTACTAGAAGCCGCCAAGCAAACAGCGGTTTCCACCAACTTAGTAGTTGAGAATCTCAGCAACCAGCCTGGGGCCGGGATACAAGGCGACATTGACGGACAACGCTGGTGGATAGGCACGGCGGATTTTGTGCAAACTCAAACCGGCCTACACATCGATCCCGCCTGCCGTCTGCAAGCGCAGACCGACGGTCACAGCTTGGTGTGGCTGGCCGAACGCGACCGCTTGCACGCGGTGTTCATGCTCGGCGACGACTTGCGCCCCGGAGCCGCTCAATTGGTGGCCGACCTCAAAACCGCTGGTTGTCAGGTGCTGTTATTGACCGGCGACCATCAACACAGCGCCGCCCGGATTGCTGAGGCGGTGGGCATCACCGACTATGCGTGGCAACTCACGCCCGATGACAAATTAGCGCGAGTCAAAGCCCTACAAGCCGCAGGCGCGGTGGTGGCCATGATCGGCGATGGGGTCAACGATGCACCGGTGTTGGGACAAGCCCAGGTATCGATTGCGATGGGCGGCGGCACCCAAGCAGCACGCGCCAGTGCCGACATGATTTTACTCAGCGAAGACTTGTCTCACTTGCGCACTGGCTTATTGATGGCGCGCAAAACCCTGCGCATTATTCGGCAAAACTTGCTGTGGGCGGCCCTCTACAACCTGCTGGCATTACCCGCCGCCGCTTTGGGTTATGTGGCTCCCTGGATGGCCGCAATTGGCATGTCGGCCAGTTCGCTGTTAGTGGTACTCAATGCGTTACGCTTAGTGGAACGCGAGCAACCCCGCCAAAAACCAGCCACAGCTGACAACCGCAATGACTCCACACCGATACTTTGACAGGCATAGCAACCACATGAATATTCTATATATTTTAATTCCCGTATCCTTGCTCTTAGTGGCTGCCATCACTTGGTTCTTCTTATGGGCGATTCGCAGCGGTCAATTTGAAGACTTAGAAGGCCCAGCCCATGAAATATTAATGGATGACGATGATCCTAAACGAGTGGGATCACACACTTCTAAAAAACGCTATGACTAAGAGTAATCAGGGGCGTTTGGCTTGTGCTGAACGCACTGCCCTCTGAGCGTAGCCAAAGCGTCCGCCGTATGGAAAGGTTACAACCACCTTGGTAAAATCCGATGAAGAAACTACTTGGCTACTTGTTCATCATTAGACTTTATCGGAAAATATTTATGCATGCATAAAAATATATAGCTAACGCTGACCGCCATGGAGAGCGAAGCGAAGGCGGTTAGTCCCCGATAGCCAATGCCCGACCGTAGAGCCGTAGGTTGAAGCGAGAGCGTAAGCCGCAGGAGAGACGCAGCGGGTGTGATTGGCGTAGAGTCATGGGGGAAGGAGTGTGCCGAAGCCGCAGAGTGGCGAAGGCGGACGGGAGACACCGGACGAATCGGGGAG
>Ga0209575_10000845_pt1 | contig 14886 bp, 16 predicted proteins | sample Medcelwee11metaG_FD_187172 | JGI IMG/M metagenome (GOLD analysis project Ga0209575, IMG submission 187172) | Freshwater pond sediment microbial communities from the University of Edinburgh, under environmental carbon perturbations - Medium... | ecosystem: Environmental > Aquatic > Freshwater >...
TATATCAGGGAATTTAGGAGGATTGTCACCCTGGATGAAGATGGCACATTCAGGCTCGATCTCAACTTTTTCGAATACCAACGAAGGCGTGATGTCTGGATCTCGAGTAAGTTCACGGATGTCTTCGGGAAACCGAGGAAAGAGGACGATCCTATAGAACGACGCCATGAAGACGTGGCTGCGGCATGCCAGAAAAGGGTAGAAGAGGTGTATGTCCATATGGCGAAGCACCTCAAGAAGAAGACCGGGAAAGAGTATCTCTGCCTCGCAGGCGGTGTCGCCTTGAACAGCGTCTCGAACGGTAATCTGGTCAGGGAAGGGATCTTCAAGGATGTCTATGTCCCTCCGCCGACAGGGGATGACGGGCTTTCGATCGGGGCGCCGCTCCATTACCATCACTGTGTCAAGGGGAAAGCGAGACGCTCCTTCCTCCCTTTCTCCCCCTATCTCGGGACCGATTATCAGGATGAGGAGATAGTCAAGGTCCTGAAGAAATTCAACCTGCCTTTCAGGAGATCTGAGGATGTGTGCCAGGAGACAGCCAATCTGCTCTCCAAAAGCAAGATAGTAGGTTGGTTCCAGGGAAGGATGGAGATAGGTCCGAGGGCGCTCGGGAACCGGAGCATCGTGGCAAATTCGACCGATCCCAAGGTGAAAGAGAAACTGAACGCTAGAGTCAAGTTCAGGGAGCCCTTCAGGCCGTTCGCTCCGAGCATACTCGAAGGAAGCGTGAAAGACTGGTTCGACGTCGACCATCCATCCCCTTATATGCTCCACGTCTTCGATATCAAAGAGGAAAAGCGGAATATCATCCCTGGAGTCACGCATGTCGACGGCAGCGGGAGGCTACAATCAGTCTCGAAGGAACTTAACCCGAAATATTATCGCCTTATCGATGAATTCAGGAAGATCACCGGGGTCCCCATCATCGTCAATACCTCATTCAATATAAGGGGGGAGCCGATAGTGGAGAGCCCGACAGACGCCATCAGGTGCTTCCTAGGGAATGGGATTGATTATCTTGTCCTTAACGATTTCATAATCGAGAAAGACTACTGATCCGAAGATTTCTTCAAAACTCTCCGGAGCAACATTTATATACGATACCCCCGCTTTCCTCCCCATGGAAAAAATCCTGAAAGGGAAAAAACAGTACTTCTTCCTCACCCTCTATCTCTCTGATGCCCTCATGTTCGTCCTTTCCTATTCGTTTTCTTTCTTCTTCCTTTTCGGGTTCCATATGGAGACCTTCCCGATCCTCATCCAGTCCGTGAGACTCATGCTCTTCACCCTCCTCATCCTCCTCATCAATTATTCATCCTTCAGCCTCTACCGGGACAAGAGGAATCTTTTCGACGGGAATGAGTTCATGAACATCCTCTACGCCCTGCTCATGACCTTTTTGATCATCATGATCTTCATATTGCTTTTCGGGATGTACAGCATGGATCTCTTTGTCATCATGGGCCTCACTTTCCTCCTCGCCTTCATCGCGACCTCCCTCTCCCGCTTCCTGCAGTACCAGGTCATCTATATCTTCCGGAGCAGGGGTTATGACAGGAAACGTGTCCTCTTCTTCGGGGCGAAGAACGATGACCTCGAGCAGAGGATACGGGACAACAAGGTTCTCGGATACCATATCGTCGGCCACACAGACAGCCTTGGCGACCTCAAGAAAAGGATAATGGATGTCGATATCGTCTTCCTGCAGAGGGATGCCATCACAGAACCTCTGATGGACCTCATCATCCAGAACGACCATGTGAACTGGAAGATCATCCCGTCAGCGTTCAACCTGGTCATCGAACCGGTTAGGTTCGATGAGTTCAAGGATTATCCCATCATCAATGTCTCCCAATCGAAAGTCGACCAGGCATCGCTTTTCGTGAAGCGTGCCATGGATATCATCCTCTCAGCCTTGGGCCTCATAATCCTATTACCTCTCTTTTTAGCTGTAGCGATTGGAATCAAGGCGACCATGCCCGGGCCGGTGTTCTTTCGGCAGAAACGGCTGGGTGCGAACATGAAAGAGTTCTGGTTCTATAAGTTCAGGTCCATGGTAGTGGACGCAGAAGAGAAGAAGAAGGACCTCATGGAGAGGAACGAGGTCAAAGGGCTTTTCAAGATGAAGGAGGATCCACGGATCACCAGATTCGGAAAATTCCTTAGACGCTCCTGCATAGATGAGCTTCCCCAGCTCTGGAACATCTTTCTGGGAGACATGTCCATCGTCGGGCCAAGGCCTCATCTCAAATCAGAGCTTCCCCATTTCAGCGGTTGGAGGAAGGAGCGCTTCAAGATCAAGCCAGGGCTGACCGGTATGTGGCAGGTGAACGGGAGGCACGAGATCAATCTGGATAAGGCGATCCTCTACGATATCTATTATATCAAGCACATGTCCCTCATCCTTGATCTCTCAATCATCATGAAGACCATCCCTTCCATCATCATGAGCCGGGGAAGGTTTTAGGAAAAGGCTTGTCTTTTCCTTGGATTATTCTGTATTGGGTTTGGGCTTCATTTCAGGCAACTATAAATCCAAGCCTTTACCAACCCCGCCTGAACATGACTATCTGCGAGGAATGCGCGAGATGCTGCATGGATTACACTGTTGTCCCACTCACAGCGTATGAAGCCTACAGGATCGAACGCAAGGCAGGGAAGCTCTTTGAAGCATTTATCAGGGGAGAGGGTATCTATGGGAAGACTCTCTATTTAAGACATGAAAGGAATGGGGATTGCGTGTTCCTTCAACGGGGGGAAAGATATTCCTGTAAGGTGTATGAGGAAAGGCCTAGGGCATGCAGGGAATTTCCGGGTCCTTCACAAGCTTGTCCTTGATTTTTACATCCATAAATACCTATTAATTGGGTCCTATTAATTTGAGATAGACGAGGATAGCTATTGCCAGTATACCTTTTTCTTTATTCAACCAATTCTTTTTCCGTCGATAACTTCAGTTTACCTCTTAAGGATAATATTTACTCTCAACTAGTGCTCAAAACATAGAAAACTTTAAATAGTTACTATCGAAACGGGGTATAACTATAATGATGCAGTTGAAGCGTGTACTGCAATATCATCAAAAACACGGGGGATGATATCAATGAACAGGATTATGTTAGTTTTGCCATTGGCGCTGTTGCTTCTTGCAGGCTCAGCTGCTGCCTTGGACACTGTCGCTGTCTTTTCAGGGATGGTCTACCAGGCAGGCACTGACCCAAAGGTGGGTGTGCCGGGAGTCGAAGTCGAGCTCATCTGTGACCATGAAGGGAACCTGAATACACTTGGAAAGGCCACTTCTGGGGACGATGGCTCGTTCGCGAAGATCAAGATCATGACAGCTGATTCTTACTGCATGGCAGGGGATGACATCTATGCCCAGGCCACCACAGGGCAGAAGAGCCAGTATGAAGTCATCTTGTCAGCCAACATCGGAGGAAGCCCGATCAGCACCGCGCCTCCTCTCTTTGTCGGTGTGCCTGAGTTCTCCGCTACGACCATGGCTGTCGCGGTCATCGGAGTCACTCTCGGGATCGTCGCACTGAGAAGGAAGGATTAGGTTTACACCTTTTTCCAAACCAATCCGGCAACGCGCCTCTTTCGCCTCTGCGCGGGAGGGGTCAAGGCGGCCCCTCAATTGTCGGACACGACGCCTATTGACGGGAGTTGGGCAAAAGCCCGCCCCTTTTTTTCTTCTTTTTCTTCCTTTTGAATCAGATGGCAATCCCGGACTGTTCTCTTGAAGGATTCCTAGTGCATGAGGACTAATGTCCTGTCAATTGCTTTATGGGTGTCATTTTTTTTAGGGGGAGCGGTATCTGGGAAGCCTTATAAACTCATGCACTATCCGGCCGGGAGAGCTGGGAAACGTTTCTATCAATTGACTACTCAAGAGTAGCGAAACATTTATATACGGAACCTCATTCCCATTTACATGTTTCGGGGGTTTACCATATGAAAAAAGCAATTATGTTAATGATTGTCGCTCTCCTCGTCGTCGGTAGCGCATTCGCTGTCGCGGCCGGAGAAGACAAGAAAAGTGCCCGTTCTCGAGGAATCCTGACTGTCTTCGAAGGACTTGTCATGATCGACGGACAGCCTGCTGCTGACCACAAGGTCATCATCATGTGTGAACATGATTACAACGGGAATAATAAGACAAAAATGATCAAGAATACGTTCACTGATGAGAACGGCCACTATCTGGCGACCCATATGAACTGGAATCCAGGCAAACAGTGCGTCGTCGGCGACACCGCCTTCATCATCGTCAAGAACGGAAAAGACAAGATCGTGTCTGAAGAGGTTGTTGTCGTCGAAGAAGACTTCCATGGCACTACCTATGGCTATGCTGATATCAGCGTCGGTGTCCCTGAGTTCTCCACCACCACCGCGGCAGTCGCGGTCATCGGAGTCACTCTCGGAATCGTCGCATTGCGAAGGAGGGATTAAACATGAGAAAATTACTTTTATTCATCGCCCTGGCGGTCCTGACCGCTCTCTCGGCGAGCGCGACAGTGGAAGTGCAGTCCCAGGCCTCAGGAAGGCTCACCCTTTTCGAGGGTCTCGTGACTGACGCAGGCAATAACGGGATCGATGACGTCGAAGTCACCATCTATTGCCAGCATGAGTACAACGGAGTCCTTGAAAACAGGACCGTCGAGACAGCGACCACTGATGTCGAAGGCCATTTCTTCGCCTTCATCCTGAACCTTGATCCGGAAGAGCAGTGCAATGCAGGCGATATCGCTTTCATCACCACTGATCTCTCTGGAGACATGTACCAGAGCGAAGCGGCTCAGGTCGTGACCCAGAATTTCATGGGAAGGGATTATGGATACGCATCCATGACCATCGGCGTCCCTGAGTTCACCACAGTCACCATGGCAGTCGCTGTGGTCGGTGTCACTCTTGGAATCGTCGCTCTCAGGCGAAAGGAGTAAATCCTCCTTTTTTCTCTTTTTTTCTTCTTTTCTTGTTAAGCGACAAATTTTTACTTCAGAAAAACAACCCCTGGATGGTTTTGTCCATAAAGATACGGAAATCCGTCTTCTTCATTCTGTTAAAACCCGCTATTTCTTATAGATTTATCATTTCTTTATAAATGATTTGCGAAACGATTAAATACTTTCAGCCCTAGGAACACTCTTAGGTGATAGCACATGAGGCTCATTCAATGGGGATTAATCGTAACCATTCTGTTGGCTTCGACCGTTTTTTCTATTTCGGACGAAAATTTTCAGGAGATTGTTGAAGACACTAAATTCGAGAAATTCATGCTCGAATCGAACGGCATGCTCATGGTACTTGAGGCAGTCATCGTGGATGAAGAAGGTAACCCGGTGACGGACAAGAGGGTCAATATCGTATGCCAGCACGGCGACAGGGAACATCGCATATTCACGGTCATCACCGATGAAAACGGATACGCTTTCGATTATCGCCTCAACCTCCAGGAGTGGGAGTGCGGTGAAGGCGACACTGTGTATGGTGAATACAGGGCGAGCCCAAAACACAGGACCAAGCTTTTCAAGGTGGAAAAGGCCATCCAGCAGTCAACTCCTCTCCTCCATATCGGGAGTGTTGCAGGTGTGCCTGAATACGGAACCATCACCCTAGCCCTCGCTGCGGTAGGAACTCTCGCAGGGCTCATGTTCATGAGGAAGTGATTCTTTTTTTTTCCTTACCATTTTTTCTTCTTTGATGAATCTGGATTCTGGCATCCGGACCCTAACGGCATGTTTATAAATCATTGACTGTTTTTCAACCCCATGGCAATCCTCGTCACCGGTGGTGCTGGTTATATCGGTTCAGCGGCAGCGCACGCTCTCATCAAGGCAGGCCATGAGGTGATCGTTGCTGATAATCTCTCGAAAGGGGTGAGGAGGCTTGTCCCTGACAGGGCCGTTTTCTATCATATCGACCTATGCGACAGGGAAGCGCTGCAGACAGTGTTCAAAAAACACCGGATAGAGACCGTCATGCATTTCGCAGCCTACAAGGCGGTAGGAGAATCGATGAAAGACGCCATCAAATACTCTGATAACATCCGGGCTACACTCAATCTCCTCGACCTCATGGTCCTCTTCAAGACGGGAAAGATCATCTACTCCTCATCAGCAGCTGTCTATGGCATGCCGGACGTCAGCACCATAACTGAGGATTCACCTACAGCACCCATCAACTATTACGGTTATACCAAACTTGTCGCAGGAGAGCTCATCTCCTGGTACTCAAAAGTATATGGCTTCTCCCATATCTCGCTGCGTTATTTCAATGTCGCAGGGGATGCAGGGCTCCTTTATGTCGATCCTGAGGCAGAGAACATCCTTCCTATCCTCATGGAGGTCCTGACAGGGAAGCGCAAGGCATTCACTATCAACGGAGATGATTATCCGACTCCTGATGGGACCTGTGTCAGGGATTATATCGATGTGAGGGACCTCGTGGATGCCCATGTACTCGCCCTGACGGCAGAATATTCAGGGGAGATAAACCTCGGGACCTCCCATGGGACCAGCGTGAAGGAATTTGTTGCAGCGACGAAAGAAGTGACCGGAAAAAAGTTCAAGGTGGTCTATGGGCCGAGGCGGGAAGGTGACCCCGCAATCCTCATCGCATCAAATAAGAGGGCGAAAGAGATCCTTGGATGGGAGCCAAAGCGCGATCTTAAGGAGATGATCGGTAGCGCCTATTCAGCTTATAATGCCTCTTCCTGAAGGGAATCAACATTGATGAGACTCTTATGGGCTCCTTTGGATTTCCATAACGCTTATTAAGGGAATTCCTATCCGGTACTCTCATGATCGAACTCACCTTCCTAGGGACGACCTGCATGGTCCCGACAAAAGAACGCAACCACTCAGGGCTTTTCCTCACCTACAAGAATGAAGGTATCCTCATCGACTGCGGGGAAGGTATCCAGCGGCAGTTCAAAGTGGCAGGGATCAAGCTCACCAAGATCACCAAGATCCTCATCACGCATTGGCACGGAGACCATGTCCTTGGGCTTCCAGGGCTCATCCAGAGCATGGCATCTTCCGAGTATGAAGGGACGCTGGAGATATGGGGACCAAAAGGGATCAAGGAACGCATAGGGAAGATGATGGATGCTTTCATCTTCGACCGCGGGATTGCCCTCAAAGTCAACGAGGCAAAGGATACTTTTATCGAAACCAAGACATTCCAGATCCAGGCGGTCCCGCTCTCACACGGCATCGAGACGATAGGGTATGTCTTCTTGGAGAAAGACAGGAGGAGAGTTCAGATGCCCAAACTCGAGAAGCTCGGCATCCCCGAAGGTCCGCACATCGCAATGCTCCAGGAAGGGGAAGATATCATCTATAAAGGGAAGAAGGTCAGGGCTGATGATGTCACCTATATGGTGGAAGGGAAGCGCATCGGCATCATTGCCGATACTGTCCTCTGCGATGGATGCTACCAGATAGCGAAAGATTGCGATATCCTGGTCTGCGAATCCTCTTTCACCTCTGAGCACGAGGACAAGGCAGCCGAATACCGCCATCTGACCGCCCGCCAGGCAGGACAGATAGCGTCGCTCTCAAACGTGGGAAAGCTTGTCCTCAACCATTTCTCACCCAGATACAAGGATGTCTCTGTCATCGAGGAGGACGCGAAGTCGGTGTTCCCTCATGTCATCCTCAGCTATGATTTCTTCAAATTGAAGGCATGAGGGGGAGAGAAGAACCGGTCATCTCAGAGGTGAATCGTCGATCCTCGTCGGCCCAGTTGGAAACGCTAATATGCCATACGGCTGATAAGCGATGATACTGTCTCATTCTATTGCATTTGTTAACATGGTTTTTCTGAGCATTTTCTTCAGAGCCCAATCCAAATCTTTTTAAAGCGATATCCGTTTTACTAGAATCATGCCTGCCAAGAAAAAAGTGGCAATGAAAGCCGAGAAGCCCGCTTCTCAGGTGACCCAGACCGAGCCAAAAGCCATCCTCCCGGGTCCAGCCCTCCCTGATAATCCACGGAAGATCAAAGTGAAGAGCATCTTCAATACTGATTATATCATCACTGAGGACTCAAACGAGGCCAGGGAACTCTACAACCAGTCACGTTTCGGGGCCTTGGAAGAGGGAAATGTCCATCTCTCGCTCATCGAGGCATATTTCCTCATAGAAAAAGAGCGGCTCATCATCCTTGACGGAAAGAACCGTCCGATATCTAAAACCGCCTATCTCAAGAAAGCAAAAAAGATAGTCCCGAAATTCCTGGTGAAATATGTCGTCTACCGGGACATGAGGAACAGGGGATATATCGTCAAGACCGCCCTCAAGTTCGGAGCGGATTACAGGATCTATGACCGGGGAGTCAAACCAGGGGATGACCACGCAAAATGGGTGCTTTACCCAGTCCATGAATCAGAATGCCTGACCTGGCATGATTTCGCCGCTAAGAACAGGGTAGCACATTCGACGAAGAAGCGGCTTCTCATAGGCATAGTCGACGAAGAACTTGATGTCACCTATTATGAGATCAGATGGCTTCGGCCTTGAGTCCTCAATCCTCGCTGGATTGTTCCTTTGCTGTATCCCAACTTTCGTTCATCATTTTGATATCGCACATCACTCTGGGATGAACCATGAGGAATCGTTTCCCTTGCCCCGCACCTGACCACCACCGCGAGTTTTTTATGATTTCCAGCTTTTTCACGACGATTCAGAAGAGGACCGTCCTTGAATTATTTCTCGACTTCCCCTTCCTTAGATACTTTAGGAGCGAAAAGGATATAACCACGTGACTTGGATAAGAAGCTATGGCAGACCGGGATAGGGCTCTCCAGCTCATCAGGACGAAAGGGCCAGTGGTCCCTTCGAACATCTCAAAAGAGCTCGGCAAGAACATCCTCTTCACTTCAGTGATCCTCTCAGAACTTGTCGCTTCAAAACTACTGAAGATGTCCAGCCTCAAGGTGGGTTCGTCCCCCCTCTATTACATCCCAGGCCAGGAAAGCAGGCTCGAGGAATTCCATTCTTACCTCAATGAGAAGGACCGGAGGACGTATGCGTTCCTGAAATCCGGGAAAGTGCTCCGTGAAAAGGACCAGGACCCTCTTGTCAGGGTCTCCCTCGCCCAGATTAAGGATTTCGCGGTCCCCCTCGAGGTCACCATCAAAGGGGAGAAGGAGATCTTCTGGAAATGGCATGGCCTGACAAACGAGGAAGCCACCCCGCTCATCAGGGAGATACTCGAAGGGCCAAAAAAGCAGGAGATCACAGAAGAACCAGTCAGGCAGCCGGCTGTCGAAACCGTTCTCGCTGCTCCAGCCAAAGAAGAGACCGAGGCGGAAGATATCGAGGAGGAAAAGATACCCAGGGAGCTATTCCTCCCTAAAAGACCGCGTGCTGAAAGAACAGAGAGCCAGCAGCTCCTCAAAGAGCCTGATGATCCCTTCTACCAAAAAGTAAAAAAATATCTCCAGACGCATGACGCAACCATCATCCATGGAGAGGTGACCAAGAAAGGAAAAGAGGTCGACCTTGAGATCATCATACGGACGAAACTCGGGAACCTTCCTTATTTCTGCAGGGCGAAAGACAAGAAGCATATACAGGATCCTGATCTCGCGTCAGCCTATGTCAAAGCGCAGATGATGAAGCTGCCTCTCCTCTTCCTTGCGACTGGGGACCTCAGCAAGAAAGCGTCCGCCATGATGCAAGAGGAATTCTCGAGCGTGGCGTTCAAGACGATGTGATGGGTGTTCAGCCTGCTTGCTGGCGGCGAAGTCATCGATTGATTCTCTAAAACAAGTTTTTTATAGGGGTGGTATCCATATATCCCCATGGGACTCGAAAACCTGACAGATATCGCAACCATCGAATATTCACTAGGGGTCATTATCTTTTCTATCATGGCATTCTCACCAAAACTGATCTATAAGAACGAGGATTCAGTCACCAGAAGACCATGGTTCAGGATAGGTTCAGGTATAGTCGCCCTATTTTTTATCATCATGCTGATCATTCACCTCTTTTTCTGAAGATAATCCGCTTCTTTCACTCAGCGTCCGCTTGTGAGGGACGAGCTTTTTCTCAGGAATGGGCTCTTCTTTGAACGAACATCCGAGTAAATAAGCTGTATCCGACTCATGTCGCACGGACTGTCGCGCATGAGCCAATGTCTGCTGGTTTGAAAGTCCGTGTTGATTTTAGTCAATCATTGTCCAAATTGTCTCTCTATGCTTCAACGCATCACTCCCTCCCTCCCCAGGCGCGGACGGTCATTTTTCCTTCGGAAAAACGCCCTACGGCGGTAGCCCGAAGGGCCCATCCCCGCCGCCGACCCGCGCCACAGGAGGGAGTGATGCTCAAGCGATGTTTCTTGGTATGATCGAGTAACTGGCAAACGAGACAACACGCCGATAGATTAATAAGAAAGATTCAAGGTCCAAAGGGGCATGGGCGTCAATATCACTGAACTCCTACCCATCAAGAAGATCTCGCTTAGGGACCTCAAAGGGAAGACTGTCGCCATCGACGCCTCCCTTTTCCTCTATCAATTCCTCTCTTCCATCAGGCAGGCGGACGGTGCTCCTCTCTCTGACAGCAACGGGGAGGTCACTTCCCACCTCTCAGGCCTCTTCCAGAGGAGCGCTTCACTCATGGGGCAAGGCATCAGGCTCATCTATGTCTTTGACGGATCGGCACCGGCCCTGAAAGAGAAAGAACGGGAACGCAGGCGGGAGATCAAGCTTGCGGCTGAGGCGAAATACCATGCAGCAGCCCAGGAAGGGGACATCCGTGAGATGAAAAAGTTCGCTTCGCGCACCTCAAGGCTCACCACTGGCATGGTGGATGAGGCGAAAGAGCTCCTCATGGCGATGGGGATACCAGTCATCCAGGCGCCCTCAGAGGCGGAAGCACAGGCCGCGCATATGGTGAAGAAAGGGGACGCATACGCGCTTGCGAGCCAGGACGCCGATACCCTCATGTTCGGGACACCGCTCCTTGTCAGGAATCTCTCGATCGCCGGGAAGAGGAAAAAAACTAATGCTGTGGCCTACCAGACGATCACACCAGAGCTCGTGTCCCTCACTGATGTCTTCAACAACCTTTCCATCGACCAGGACAGGCTCATCGCCCTTTGCATGCTGGTAGGGACAGATTTCAACAGGGGAGGGATAAAAGGGATAGGGCCAAAGACAGCGCTCAAGCTCGTCAAGGAGCATGATCTCGACAGCCTCTTCTCCACAGTCAAGTGGAGCGAGCATTTCGAGATGGACTGGACCGAGGTCTTCTACCTCATCAAGAAGATGCCTGTGACCGATGATTACCATATCACTTTCAATCCAGCAGATGAGAAAAAGGTGAAAGCGATCCTCTGCGCGAGGCATGGGTTCTCAGAGGAGAGGATAGAGGCAGCGCTTGGAAAAATCATAAAAGACCAGGGGCCGCAAGGACAGAAGGGGCTGGGTGATTTCTTTTGAGATTTTGGAGTAATCCCTGCTCTTTAACATATAGCGGTCCAGTAACCTACCGCAAGGCCTGTTTCAGGGTGGATTGACCATGGATCTGCGAGACGCCCTCAAAGGGAAGCTGAACGATCAGGAGATGGGGATGCTCAAGACCGCCTTCGATGTGGTCGGAGATATCGCCATAATCGAGATAGATGAATCGCTCAGGAAGAAAGAGAAGATCATCGCCGAGACCCTCCTCTCCCTCCTGAAAAATATCAGGGTGGTTGCACGGAAAGACAGCGGCCACGAAGGGGAATTCCGGCTACAGAAACTTGAGGTGCTCGCAGGGGAGGACAGGAAAGAGACTGAATACCGGGAGAACGGGTGCCGTTTCCGCCTCAATGTGGAAGAGGTCTATTTCTCGCCAAGGCTTTCCACAGAAAGGAAGCGCATCGCTTTGCTCGTCAGGGAACCTGAGGATATCCTTGTCATGTTCTCAGGGGCGGGGCCTTACCCTATCGTCCTTTCGAAGATGACCCCTGCGAGAAATATAGTCGCAGTCGAGAAGAATCCTGACGGCAATAAGTGGGCGCTCGAGAATGCTAAGCTCAACAAATGCAACAACATCATTTTCCACTGCGGAGACGCAGGTGTTGTCGTCCCGCGGCTGGGAAAGGTTTTCGACAGGGTCCTCATGCCGCTTCCGAGAGGAGGGGAGCATTTCCTTCCAGTGGCTCTCGGGGCGGCCAAAGCCGGAGCGATGGTGCATTTCTATGATTTCCTGCATGAGAACGAATTCCCGCAGGCCAAGGAGAAAGTGAGATCAGCATGCCGGTCTGCAGGAAGACGATTCCGGACAAGCCTTTTCCGACCATGCGGACAGAGCGGTCCCAGGTTCTATCGGGTGTGTCTGGACTTCCGGGTGTGGTGACAACTCACAGGTTACATTGTATTTCAGTCGCTGATGGATCATAGGCTAACCTAAGAAATGCATTGACAGATGGCTTAGATAAGGCTTTTGCAGCGCTTCAACTGGCCTGAGCGGATGATCGCATTGATCTCGCTCATCTCATCCACGAACTGATACCTGTTCCCGCAGTCATAGATCTCAAGGAAGGGGTCGTCTTCAGCGATCCGCTCATATAATTCCGCGCTTGAAGGAGTCTTTTTTTGTGCTGAGTACTCCTCATAGGTGATCTCCAAGAACGCAGAGTAGGCAGATAAGCCCCGATTATCAAGCAGATACCCCTTCTCCAACCTGGTCGGATATGATAAATTTCCATTGTAATACACATCCTGCACATCCGGATAGGAGACGACATATGCCCTGTCATCGGAGAGGGTGAGGGGGACGAGGGTGTAATAATCCGCTTTCGTCTTATAGATTATGGTAGGCGGACCTGCCAGATCAAAATCAGGATTGAAGAGCTCTCCTTCTGGAATATCGCTTTGTGAAGGTTCGCTTCGATTTTGGGAGCATCCGGAAATAAGTAATATGATGGCAAGAAGAAAAAACCCCCAGGATAATGAACCTTTTTCCATGGTGATGGATTTGGACCGCACGAGATATAAAAGTATCTTTTTTTGCCTTGGTATGGGTCGGTGGCATGGGCTTGTGGAGCGGTTCACCTTATAGCATCTGAGTCAGCAGGATTGTCACCTATGATTTTTTTTAGGTATTTTCCACCTTCCTGTCTTCAATGGTTATCTCGTTTTCGCCTCACATAAGAAATGTTTATATAGTTATCACTACCAGTATACCCTTTATGTCCTTCATCATCCCGCTCCATAATATCCAGATGGTCAAGTATCATGGGGTATTCGATTATCCCGGACTCTTAAGGCTCATGTGGAATTGGGGACAGCAGGAAGGATTCGAGATGCATGAGGTCAAGAGCAAGCATAAAGTCCCTGATGTCAGGGGAGCGGAACAGGAACACACTCTCAAAGGATGGAGGAAGGTGAATTCTTATCTCAAGATCTGGATCAAGGTCGATACCAGGGCAGAATACCTGAAGGATGTCGATGTCATCCTGGATGGACAGAAGAAGAGACTCACCTCAGGCAAGATCAAGATACGTTTCTATGGCGAACTCGAGCTTGATTACAACAACCGTTTCGAGGATAACGCATTCCTTGAAGGGCTCAGGGATTTCTACCATAAGTTTGTCATCAAGACGACCATCCAGATCATATGGGAGGACATGACCTACTACAGGCTCTACAAGCTCAATCAACAGGTGAGGAAGCACCTCAAGATGGAAGGGGACAATTACGCCTCGGGGGTCAGGTGGTAGATGGCTGAGATAGATATCATCATCGACAAGCTCAGGCTTCAGTTCGAGGGGCTTTTCTCAGTCAAGGACCTCTACTACATGATGGATGAATGGTTCGAGGAACGCAATTACGACCACCGGGAGCTCAGGCATATCGAGCGGGTCACGCCGGAAGGGAAATATATCGAATGGGAATGGCAGCCCTGGAAGAAATATACCGATTACGCGAAAAGCGAGATCAGGATCAGGGTGATCTGCTCAAATATCACTGAAGTGGAGATAGAGAAGGACGGATCCAAGGTCAAGCTGAATAAAGGGAACATCCAATTTGTCATCGACGGTTATCTCACCACTGACTATGAGAACCGGTGGGAATCCCAGCCCATGTTCCTCTTTATCAGGACCCTTTTTGACAAGTATTTCTACAAACCGTTCACTGTTGGATACCAGACCAATGTCGCTGGAGACGTGAAAGAGCTCTATAAGCAGCTGAAGGCATTCCTCAATCTCTACAGATATTGATAGGTATGATGGGCGTATGTACCTAAAAATTGTAAAAGTATATAAGGAAGTAATATTCATATTATGCACTCAAAGGAGGTGGGGCTATTGAGCACCTTTTTTTTCAATAACGGAGCGACTGCGAATAATGTGGAAGACCTGCATGCGATACTGACCGGACTGGATGATGATGTCTTCTCCTATCATTGCAACAAGGAGAAGAACGATTTCCATACGTGGCTCTCAGATGTGCATCCTGAGGCAGCGAGCGCGATCAAGCGCGTCAAGACCAGGAAGAGCATGGTCACCAAACTGAAGCAGTTCGCGTGAAAAAGAAATAAGCCGGAAGGGAATCCCCTCCCGTTTTTTCTCTTGTTTTTCTTTGATACACCCTTCTCTAAGTATCAGGTTTTCTCAAAAGGTCATTTTGATCCTGATAGGTAAGGTTTCATGGTCTCAAAGAGTTTTTTACTGTCAGTCACTTCCAGTCTCATCATGGGTTCCCGAAGAACCGGGACATAGTTAGGGATGCCAAGCTGGTGTCTCATGATGTAGGCGGTCTCCTTGATAGATTCAGGATTGGTGCCGTATGACATGTTCCCCTTGAGTGCAGGATAGAGTCCCTTGAACGCCTGGAAACCTTTATCATACTGTTTCGAGAGCATTAATTCGATACTATCA
>Ga0209575_10000846_pt1 | contig 14885 bp, 10 predicted proteins | sample Medcelwee11metaG_FD_187172 | JGI IMG/M metagenome (GOLD analysis project Ga0209575, IMG submission 187172) | Freshwater pond sediment microbial communities from the University of Edinburgh, under environmental carbon perturbations - Medium... | ecosystem: Environmental > Aquatic > Freshwater >...
AATATATATCTTTCTTTGGCTCCTTCCATTTAAGGAATCTTATAATGATCGTTTTTGTCCTGGTCTTAAGCTGGCCTGATGCATCTCATGCACAGGGTGACGGAGCCCGGTTCTATTGGAAAGGATTAATGGGGACGAATGCCATCCCTGTAATTGGAAACTCCATGGGTGGCAATGCCAACCCCATGGATCCTTCGAACACTGTTATTCCCGGCTCAGATTTTAAGGCAACCATGAGTTTGGCCGGCTATGCTAAAATGCTCCCTTTGGGCAAACGGTCCGCGATGGTTTCGGTACTTGTCCCGATGGGCAGGATCACAGGTGACGCCTCGCTGAACGGGTTTGACTACAGCAAAACTGCAAGAGGATTTGGAGATCCAATGGTTCAATTCTGTGTAAACGTCGTTGGACCAAAGGCAATAATGAATATTCCCGATATGCTCAGGTATAAACCCCGGTTTTCGGTCGATATCGTCGGAAGCCTGGCTGTCCCGCTCGGGGCTTATGACAATACAAGTCCTATCAATATCGGCCAGAACCGCTGGTACGGACGAATAGGCACACCGGTTGTCTGGCAGATCGGACCGTGGGTTCCGGGCAAGCGCACAACATTCGAGTTCCTTCCCGCTGTCTGGTTTTTCACCGATAACAACGATTTTGTCGGAGTGACAATGGAGACAAAACCGATGTATCAGCTTGAAGCGCATATCACACGCGATTTCATGGAGAGAATATGGGGGTCAATTGATGTCATTTCCTATTCAGGCGGTAAAGCGACAATTGACGGTGTTGAAGGGAGCGCCCTCAGCAACCTTGGAATGGGTGCCACCATCGGTTATGTGATAAATGACAACATGCAGCTGAATATTTCCTACTCCTCAACGGTGAATGATAAAGAACCTGAGGACCTGAAAATGGACGGCTTCCGCATAACAATTCTTTACGGATGGCACTCACTGATAGAAGGGATGCATCGATTGAACAGCGGCGAATAATGACATCTTGAAATTATGTCAGGATATAAGAGAGAGTGAAATTCAGAGTAATCATTTGTAAAAATTCAACAAGATGAAGCGAAGCAGAACGTTCAGGGCTTTTTACCGTATTATCACGGTGATTGTTTTTATAATTACGGGTCAGGCTGTTCTGGCGCAGGATGTACCTACAACCAAGGTAATGCCGGATACGGCAAAGATGACCTATAACCAGATTTCCCAGGAGATGAAGCTCTATGTCTACCCATCAGGCGGGCAGACTCAGCAACAGCAGAAGGTAGATGAATTTGAGTGCTACAAATGGGCGGTGGAGCAATCAGGTATTGATCCGTTGAACCTTCCGAAGATGGAAGCTCCGCCTGTTCAGACTGGTCCTACCGGAGGAGCTGTCAAGGGAGCTGCCAAAGGCGCAGTAGCAGGTGCGGCCATCGGAGCCATAACCGGTGATGCCGGCACAGGTGCAGCCGTTGGCGCTACTGCCGGTGCCATGGCCGGAAGAAGGGCAGGGAAAAAGGCGCAGGCACAGCAGAATCAGCAGGCGCAGGCCAGTGCAACTGCCTCGGAACAGGCAATGAAAGACAGCTTTGCAAAAGCCTTTACTGTCTGCATAGAAGGTAAAGGATACACAATTAAATAAAAACGAATAAATTGTATTGAAATAATCAGATCTATGAACAAAAACGTACTAGGTTTTGTAATGCTGGCCGGAGTGGTCCCCTGCTCGTGTACTCAGCAAAGGTCAGAGCAGCCCGCAGTGGTCTCTGAAGATGGTCTTGACAGAAGTATACTGCCTATAAGGGAGCCGGTCCGACCGACTTACAGCGAGCTTGATGTACGAAACGCAGCAGCACCTCCCAGGTTCGAAGTGAAGGCTCCGAAGGGCGCACCCAACGTTGTAGTGGTACTTATTGACGACATGGGCTTTGGAGTACCCTCGGCTTTCGGAGGTGCCATTTCAATGCCGACAGTAGAGAGGCTGGCAAATAACGGTCTGAAATACAATACATTTCATACTACATCCCTCAGTGCTCCAACGCGTGTGGCTCTTCTTACCGGGTATAATCACCACTCGAACAATATGGGCGTCATTACTGAGATGGCGACAACATTCCCCGGATATACCGGGGTAAGACCCCAGACCATTACACCAATGGCTGAAGTACTGAGGCAGAACGGATACAATACCGCACAGTTTGGCAAGTGCCACGAGGTGCCGCCATGGGAGCTTTCCAGCAACGGGCCGCAGGACCGGTGGCCAACGCGCTCAGGATTTGAGAAGTTCTATGGCTTCCTCGGGGGTGAAACTAACCAGTGGGCGCCGACAATTTATGACGGTGTTACGCTCGTCGAGCCGCCGCAGGATCCAAATTATCATTTCACCACTGACATGACCAACCAGGCCATTTCGTGGGTAAAGACACAACAGTCGCTTCAGCCTGACAAGCCTTTCTTCATCTATTATGCACCTGGAGCCACACATGCTCCTCATCATGTTGCACCGGAGTGGATCGAGAAGAACAGGGGAAAATTCGACCAGGGCTGGGACAAGATCCGTGAAGAGACTCTTGAGCGGCAGAAGAAGCTGGGGATTGTTCCCGAGGGTACGCAGCTGGCACCCAAGCCTGCTGATATCAAAGACTGGGAAACACTCTCCGCCGATGAGAAGAAATTATTTCTCCGCCAGATGGAAGTATATGCCGGGTTTGCCCAGCAGACTGATTACGAAGTTGGCAGGCTTGTTGCTGCCATCGAGGAACTAGGTGAACTCGACAACACACTTATCATTTTCATAGCCGGTGATAACGGGGCAAGCGCAGAAGGACAGATGAACGGCATGTACCAGGAGATGACCTATTTCAGCGGTGTAGTCGAAACTGTACCTGACATGCTTAAGCATTATGACGAATGGGGCTCTGAGAGCACTTATCCTCACTTTTCGGCAGGCTGGGCAGTGGCAATGGATGTGCCTTTCTCCTATACCAAGCAGGTAGCATCAGATTTTGGGGGAACAAGAAATTCAATGATCATTCACTGGCCGGCCGGGATCAAGGCGAAAGGAGAGGTACGCACACAGTTCGGTCACGTGATCGATATTGCTCCCACAGTATTTGAGGCTGCGAAGATACCTGCCCCAAAAATTGTAAACGGTATTGAACAGGATCCGATTGAGGGTACCAGCCTGGCATATTCATTTGATAATGCTGGAGCCGCAGAAACCCATACCGTGCAATACTTTGAAATGTTTGGGAACAGGGCAGTCTACCAGGACGGCTGGCTTGCCAGGACAATACATATGCTTCCATGGAAGGCGCCATGGGCAACTATTCAGGAAGATAAATGGGAGTTATACAATGCGAAGGAAGACTTCAGTCTGGCAAACGATCTGGCTGCCCAAAATCCGGACAAACTGAAAGCAATGCAGGATCTCTTCATGTCAGAGGCACAAAAATATCATGTGCTCCCTCTCGATGACCGGAGGCTGGAGAGGACAAATGCCCTGCTTGTCGGCAGACCGGTTCTGCTCGGAGATCGCACTTCCGTCACTTACTATGAAGGGATGAAAGCCATGGGTGTCGATATTTTCATTGACCTGAGAAATACCGCGTACACAATTACCGCAGACGTAGAGGTCAAAGCCGGAAGTAACGGGGTGATTGTATGCCAGGGCGGCAGATTTGGCGGACTCTCACTCTACCTGAAAAACGGCAAACCTGCGTTTACATACAACATGCTTGGACTGGAGTCAACAGATGTGGTAGCAAATCAGGCTTTGAAACCGGGGACCTACCAGATAGTATATGATTTCAAGTATGACGGGGGCGGACCAGGCAAGGGAGGAACAGGTACTATTACTGTTGATGGCAACAAAGTGGCCGAAAAAAGGATAGAGCGCACACAACCGGGAATATTCTCGGTTGACGACCTGGCTGACGTTGGAATTGATGACGGAACCTGGGTTGCAGATTACGGAACGTCATCAGACTTCAGCGGAACCATCAACTATGTGACCATCGAAAGAAAATAGAGTGATTTACCGATATCAGACCCTCATTGCAACTTAGCGATGAGGGGTTATTTAAGAATAATAATTAATCAAAAAATTAAATGACTATGAAACGTACAATTCTTATCATTTGCGTGGTGCTGTTTTCCATGCAGGCTTTTTCCCAGGAAAGCATCATAACCATCAGTGGCGGATATGCATTTGCCAACATCGAAGATTCGGATGACAAAGCGACCGGCTGGAGAATTAACGGCCTGTATGAGTATAATCCTATGGGAGGCATGGTCGCTCACGGAGTCTCATTCGGTTATATCAGTCTTAAAGCCGAAGACGATATTGCCACAAGCACTGTCAATTGCTTCCCCGTTTACTATGCTCCGAAAGTCATGTTCGGCAAAGAGAAGATCAAGGCATTTGTAAAGGGAGCTATTGGAGTACAGTTCTCAGGCCTGAAAAGGGAGGGGACCCTCGTTGACGTCAGTGACAATGACTTCGGGTTCTATGGCGGCGGCGGAGCAGGCATTATGATATTCCTCAAAGAAAATATTTTCATCAACGGGGAATATGAGATAGCCTGGGCTTCGAACAGCTACTACAAGGACGGATGGATCAATACCGCAGGTGGCGGCATCGGGATAAAATTCTAAATGACTTTGCTTATTCTTTTGCACACTTTGCGGTCAGACGAAACTTATGACCGCAAGGTGTGCAGTAAGATTTTTTAAAACTATCATCACAAGACATTGATATGAAAAAGCTACTCACAGTATCAGTTTTGACTCTGGTTCTTTTACATCCGTCCTTCGGCCAGGTATATTCAAACAAGGTTGTTGGAGAAAAGAATGCATCACTGGTTGACAGTCTTAAAGTTAATCCATACCCTTATGCACTGCCCATATGGGGCGAAAAAGTAACTAAAATGGGGTTTGATCTTCCCTATTCTGCAGGGCTTGGCATCAACTATATATGGACTAAATCGGATATAATAATCGAAGATCTTATGGTGGGCTTTAATAACGGGCCAATGTATGAGGTCGATGAAATCATCAGGTTTAAAGGGTCGACTGCAACTGCATCGGGACTTAACTTCAGGCCTGATATCTGGGTATTCCCGTTTCTGAATGTTTATGGATTGATTTCAAAAGCCAATACTTCTACTGCAATAAACGCCGGAGTATGGCTCCCAGATACTTCAAATGTATGGCAGGAGATAGCTGCATTCTCTACGCAAGCTGATTTCAAAGCAACAGGATTAGGGTTTGGAATGACACCAACAGTCGGAGTGGCAGGTGGATTTCTGGCACTTGATATGAACGTAACCTGGCAGGACATAAGTGCCCTTGATAAGCCTGTTTTCACATTTGTATTCGGACCAAGGTTTGGCAAATCATTTAAATTCAAAAATCACCCTCAGAGCAATATTGCCATCTGGGTAGGAGGTTTCAGACTGCATATGAAATCCGGAACCTCAGGCTCACTTCCATTGAGTGATGTTTTACCTACCGATGAGATGCAGGTAAAGGTTGATGAGGGTCTTGCCAAAGTTGAGAGTGGTCAGATAGCAGTTGACGAATGGTGGTCAGGACTCACTTCCCAGGAACAGCAGAATCCAGTAAACCAGGCGAAATATGAAACAGCCAATCGTACACTCGATGCAGCCGGAACCCTGCTGAATACCATTGATGGAGCCCTTAATGATGACGAGAGTGCTACAGTACAATATTCACTTAACAAACGGCCCAAGGATTTGTGGAATTTTGTTATAGGGACTCAGTATCAGATAAATAAGCATTTTATGGTCAGGGCTGAAGCAGGCTTCCTCGGAAGCCGCCAGCAAATAATTACCGGATTGCAGTACAGATTCGGTTTGTAACCGGATTATATGAATTGAGTATACAATTCTGAATAAATAAATGAACCGCCGCCTGCTTATCCCCATCATGATCTTCTTCATGATCAGTACCTGCTTCAGCGTGAGCGCCCAGGAAAAGAAGAAATTTCTCGCATCCTTTCATGACAGCCTCGATAATGCTTTTGATGTAAGCGACTGGCTGATAAACAAGAAGGGAGTTCTCGTTGTGCCGACTTTGATTACAGAACCGGCAGTCGATTACGGAGCTGCAATGGCAGCACTGTTTTTTCATTCTTCGTATTCAGAGAAAAAAGGGCCGCCTAGCATTTCAGGCGCAGTGGGAGGCGCAACACTGAATGGGACCTGGGCAGCAGGCATCTTTCACATCGGCTATTGGAAAATGGACCATATAAGGTACATGGGTGCCCTGGCAAAAACCAATGCCAATCTTGGTTTTTACGGGTCAGGAAGTCTTGGCATTCCGGGCACCGAATCCGTTAACCTTAATATGGATGCATGGATTCTTGTGCAGCAGCTCAAATTCAGGCTTGGCCAATCAGATTTCTTTTTAGGCGGGAGTTATATCCTGCTCGATACTTATAACACATTCGAAATTCCGATCGACATCCCCGAATTTGAAGGAATAGCCGATACCTCTACACTCAGTGAGGTGTCGCTGAAATTCGAGTTTGATTCAAGAAATAACGTCTTTACACCGACAATGGGGTTTTTTCTTGGAATGACCGGTACCTACAGTGATACCTGGATGGGGGGTGATGCCCTGTACGGACGTTTGGGACTCACCCTTATCGGGTATGTCCCTGCCGGCAATAAAGTCTTTCTGGGATTAAGACATGAAAGCAATTATTCACTCGGTGATATTCCGTTCTACGCCAGGCCAATTATAAGTATGCGGGGTGCTCCGTTAATGAAATACCAGAACAGGAACACACTCCTGATGGAGGCGGAGGTGAGCTGGAATGTTTATAAACGATGGTTCGTGTCAGGCTTCGCAGGCATAGGGAATGCATTTGAAAGCTATGAAGAATTTGAAGCCGGTAAGAGTGTGGCTACCTTAGGTACCGGATTCAGATATAAACTTGCCCGCAAACTGGGAACAAACATGGGAGTCGATTTTGCTGTCAGCCAGGATGATTTTGCTTTCTATATCGTGCTGGGAACTGCCTGGTTAAGATAAGTCGTCAAACAATGCAAGGTCGCATCACAGAAAAGGGTCAGCAATAAGTCAGGACGATAGAAAATCAGGTATGAACAATTCAAATACTTACTTTAATGTTTAAGAAACTTCTGGGGATAAGATACATTATCATATTGGCTGTATGCATCCTGCTCATAAACTCCGTCTTTTTCATTGTGGGCGGTACCATAATGTCAGTTCAAGGGTATACAGAATATATTCAAAACGGTTTTGTCCCCAGTGCCACATACCAGCCCGGATTGTTGGTACTGAAAGGACTGGATGCATTCATGCTTGCGATTATTTTTATGATTTTTGGTTTAGGTATTGCCCGGTTATTTCTCTTTAATAATGCTCCGGATGATCAGATCCCGTCATGGCTCAGGTTTCACGAAATGAAAGGATTAAAAGTACTCCTTTGGGAAACCATCCTTGTGACACTCGTAATTTATTGCCTTCAGATCCTGCTTACTCACAAGGAAATGGTGCTTGAGTTGCTGATATTACCGGTAGCAATATTACTGCTTACTATCGCACTGTTTTTTATGCGCTGGAGAGAGCAGAATTAATAGGCCCGGGGGCATCTCTGTAATGACGCTTGGTATGAGGAGTGCGTTCGGTGATGTAATTATCAGTCATCAGATATGAAAAAAGAAAAAACTGTTGCCACAGACATGGTTTCAGGGCCAGATTCTTCTGACAGCATGTTTTCATTCCATTTTGTTCCGCGCAGTGAGCGTTATGAGATGGGGAAGCAGCTGCGGAAAAAATGCCCCCGGTCGTCGCATAAGATATGGGAGCCACCGGTAAACAGAAAGACAGCTGTCAGTCATATCCTTGAAGGCGATAAGGAGCGTATTCAGAACCTGGTACCTCTCAGGCATGGACGCATGGCAAGGTCTCCGTTCACATTTTACCGTGGCGCCGCACTGAATATGGCTGCTGACCTTGCAGCGACACCGGTCACCGGGATGTATGTACAGGCCTGCGGCGATGCCCACCTGTGCAACTTCGGCGGATTTGCCACCCCGGAAAGAAACGTGATTTTTTCGATAAATGATCTTGACGAAACGCTCCCCGCTCCCTGGGAATGGGATGTCAAAAGGCTTGCAGCAAGCTTTGCAGTGGCCTGCAGAAACAACAATCTCAGTGAGAATATTGCAAGAGAGTCCGTCCTCGGATGTGTCAGGTCGTACCGTGAAAACATGTCTCTCTTCAGCGGGATGAAGACTATGGAACTGTGGCATTATTCACTCGGGGCTGAAATGATGGTGTCAAGGTTAAAGGATCCTGAAATGAGACGTCGTGGCATGAAGCGTCTTGAAAAAGAGAGATCAAGGAGCATTGCCGAGGAGATTTTCCCGCAGATTGCCGGAGGTGCAGGTGAACCAAATTTCATCAAGGATCAGTTGCCTTCCATATTTCACTGGGAGGGACATCCGCCCGGAGAGGTTATTCAGAGCATAAAAGATGCCTTTGAGGTCTACAAGGAAAGCCTGCCGCCAGGCTTCAGTATTTTACTTAACCGGTATGAACTGAGAGATGCGGTAATAAAGGTTGTCGGCGTGGGAAGCGTTGGCACAGCGTGCTGGGTAATGCTGCTCATGACAGGTGACGGTGAACCGCTGTTCATCCAGGCAAAAGAGGCGCGGAAATCAGTACTTGAAGCTTATGCCGGCAAGAGCAGATTCCAGAATAACGGTCAACGGGTTGTTAACGGGTACCGTCTTATTCAGCCCTTCAGTGACCCGTTCTTAGGCTGGACTGTCGGGAAGGAAGGAAGGCACTATTTCTTCCGTCAGCTGAGAGATATTAAAATATCTTTAAAAGTGGAGACGTTTGGCAAAAGTGAAATGGTTCAGTATGCCGACTGGTGCGGGCAGGCTATGGCACTGTCGCATGCACGGTCAGGTGATGCAGCGATGCTCAGCGGATATATGGGAAGCAGTGATGTGTTCGACCTTGCCATAGCTGACTTCTCGTTAGCATATGCTGACCAGAATGAAAAGGATCATGCTTCCATTCTGAAGGCAATCAAGTCGGGAAGGCTGAAGGCGGAGTATGAGGAATGAAAAATTAAGAATTAAGAATTAAGAATGGGGTGTGAGGGGTGAGGAATTAAGAATTAAGAATTAAGAATTAAGAATTAAGAATGAGGAGTGAGGTGTCAGGGAAGAACTAAAATACTAGGGATGAAATACCTGAATATTGCAATAACGGTTGTTTTCCTTCTTATAAATGCAGAAGGGTCACGGGCACAGGATCTTGATCCGAGGGCTTATGCAAGGATCCCGGTCAATGTGACAGTTGTCGTTGCAGGATTTGGATATTCAAATGGCGGGATAGTGACTGACGCCACACTCCCTGTCGGCGATTTGCAAGCCCGGATCGGGTCACCATCTTTGGGTGCAGTTCGTTCTTTCAGTCTTCTTGGCCGTACAGCCCAGGTCTCAGCTTTTCTGCCCTATGCCTGGGGAGAGGTAACCGGGACAATAAATGGTGAACCTCAAAGTACAACGCGCTCCGGCTTCAGCGACATGCGCCTGAGGTTCTCATGGCTGCTGCTCGGTGCACCGGCTGCCACACCGGCAGAGATAATTGGGGCGCCAAGGAAGACGATACTTGGAATGAGCCTGAGCATAACAGCACCCACAGGAGAATATTTCCCTGACAAGATGATCAATCTTGGAGCCTCGCGGTTGGCCTTCAAACCTGAACTGGCTATTTCACAACCTTTTGGTAAAAGATGGCTCATCGACTTCTACGCCGGATTGTGGTTATTCACCGACAATAACGCTTATTATCCCGGAACCTCAGTTCGTTCTCAGGAACCCCTGGGCTCATTCCAGGGGCACATCAGTTACAACATTCAGCCCCTTATGTGGGTAGCCCTCGATATGACTTATTATACAGGAGGAAAGTCAACGGTAGACGATGTTCAGATGGACGACCGTCAGTCAAATTCCCGTATCGGCGCCACAATGGTACTGCCTGTCAAGAAACTTCATTCAATTAAATTTGCTTACAGCACAGGTGCAATTATCCGCAGCGGAGCTGATTTCACCACTTTCTCCGTCGGATGGCAAAGCACGTTTCTGGGGAAACAAGGGAAGAATTAAATACTTTTTTTGTAAAGAAATCAAAAAGATATATTCGCCGTGTTAAAAAGGATACTGGTATCGATAGCGTATTGTGGTCTCTTCCTGAATCTAACCGCCCAGGAGGCGGAGAAGACCTCACTGGAGATATGGGTTCAGGCCATGACAGATGCGGGTTACAACTTCAACCAGGTAAACCCCGATTACTTTGATGTCATGCGTCCGACTCAACTGCCCTCTTATGCGAACCAGTACGGAGCCGATGGAAATGTTTATTTCGGAGTACGTCAGTCGGCCTTGAGTCTGAAAAGCTACACCACTACTAAGTATGGCGATCTGATGATCCGTTTTGCCTTTGACCTTTTCGGTGTGGGCCCCGACGCCGGACGGACAGCCTTCCATATGCTGTATGCATATGCTGAGATGGGTATGTTTGGCATCGGACATAACTGGAGCCTCTTCAGCGACTTTGACGGTTTCCCGGCAATAGTCGAATACTGGGGACCTTCAGGCATGTCTCTCTGCAAGAATGTGCAGATAAGGTTTATCCCTCTGCAGGGGAGAGACAGGCTTGCCTTTGCCCTGGAACGACCGGGAGCCAGTGCTGACCAGGGAGTATACCGTGACAGGATTGAGCTCTCTGATGTCGCTCCGAAATTCTCTTTGCCGGACTTCACATGTGAATACAGGATGACCAGGGACTGGGGCTATGCTGAGCTGGCAGGGGTGGTGAGGAAGATAGGCTGGGTTGATCTCGGGAACGAACCGTATGACCTTAGCGGCAGCGCTGTCGGCTGGGGATTTAATCTGAGCACCAATCTCAGACTGACCAGCAGGGATCTGTTCATAGGCCAGACAGTAATAGGGGAAGGTATTCAGAATCTCATGAATGACGCCCCGACAGACATAGGGATCCAGAATGATTTCGGCAACCCCGATGCACCGATAAAGGGCGTCGCACTGCCTCTCTTCGGCTTTTCGTTATATCTTAACCACCGGTGGAATGACAGTTTCACCTCTGCCCTGGGCTATTCTGAGATCAGTACAAGAAACTCTGACGGCCAGAGTGCCGACGCTTTCAGAAGGGGCAGATATGCCAGCGCTAACCTGCTCTACTACCCCCTCACAAACGTTACGGCCGCGATTGAATGGCAATGGATAAACAGGGAGAATTACGATGATGGGTGGAAAGATTCTGCAACCAAGATACAGGTCTCGTTCAGATATACATTTCAGTACGTATTTCAGAAAGGAGGCTCCTGAGAAAAAGCTGCCCCCTTTCTTTAATCCTCATCAGATTATATATGAAAATGTATAATCTAATTCCCTGACCATGATCGGAAAATTGACGATTGCAATGACTCTATATCATCCTTCACGGTAATTGTAAATATGCTTTTTCCGGTACTTTTGTCCACCTCATCCGAAATATTCAATCCGGCATATGACAGGTATGTTGAATAGTCAATCTCCCTGGTAGTATAGACAAACTCAAACTCATTGCTGAGTGAAGTGCCTGCAATCTCCTCGCAGGCCTTCTGAAATTCCGCGTCCGTGAATCCTCTCTGCAGTTTCCTGTAGTAGGTTGTATATAAGAGGCGCATTACATCATCAAGTGACTTATTATTTTCTGTGGCGTTACGAATTTTGAGATCGAGAATCAATCCGACAAGGGGACCTTTGACATAATACGATATTGATCTGTCAGGGCCGGGGGATCTGTTCCCGAAAGGACCATCACTCCAGGTGTTGTAACTTGACTGGGTCAGTGACTGGTACCAGCGTCCCGGATCGTTTTCCAGGGTATTGATATCACTCTCAATGCTGGAGATAAGTTCGCCCTCACTTATGAATCCTGCCCTTCTGACAATCAGGTACTCATAATAGACGGTCAGTCCCTCGCTCATCCACAGAAGGTTTGTCCTTGCCTCCTCAGAATAATCGAACGGACCGAGTTCATACGGCCTTATCCTCTTGACGTTATAGTGGTGAAAGTATTCATGGGCAAGGAATTTAAGCATTCCTTTCCATGCATCGGGGTTATCAAGCCTGCCCCCGCTGAAACTCACCGTTGTGTTGTTAAGGTGTTCTATGCCTCCCGCCCCCGGACCGATGCCTATGAAAGTATATTCCCTGTATGGGATCTCACCGATTATATCCGTTGCTGCCTTTACTGTCTTTTCAAGGCTGGTGATAAATGCTCCCCTGTCAAAGTTTCCCGGATTATAGGCAATGAACCTGTGCTTTATTCCTCCGACAGTAAACGAGGGCAATTCATCGAGATTACCGATGAGTATGGGGCAGTCATAGAGCATATCGAAGTCAGGTGCATGAAACTCATTTCCATTTTCGTCAGAGACTTCCAGTCCTGTTGCGATATCATTCCATGAACTGAAGGGTATAACTTCCACATTGACCGGGATATCTGTGTGTCCATTTAAATACATAAAAGTTCCTGCAGGTACAATGTAGGCATGTGTTGAGTCGAGAAAATTGCTGGCTACGAAACGTTTTTCTGAATTGACATCGTAGCTTATTCTGAATGAAATGTTTTTTCCGGGGATAATCCGCCATGCATTATCATCTGTGGGATAAACAGGAATGGCATTACCGTTCCTTGCGATTGCAGTAAAATTCCTGACCTCCTTTGAATAATCCATTATCTGATAATATCCGGGCATCCACCGGGGCATCCTGAATTCAACGGTATCCATGTTCAACCCCGTGCAATCAAGTGTAACGCGGAACAGGTGATGTCCGGGTTCAGTCATTGAAACTGAATAGCGGAGTACCGGACTTACACTTTTCTGGCTGTCAGAGGCAAAAGACACAAGAACACTAAAGGCAATCAGCAGGTATATTTTGAAAGCCCTGTTTTTTTCAATGGCAAAATTTTTCACAAGCAAATTATCATTTAAGAATGCCGGGCTGTTAACGACGTTACCGTGGTACTGTTTAGCTTTTCTCCTTACCCGAAAATTCCGTGCTTTTAGCAAAACTTTTACTTGTTCCCCCCTCGAGGAACTCTTTAGGGTCAATCAAGCCGTAGATCTGGATTATCTTAGCCACTACGCCACTCCAGCCTGTCTGGTGGCTGGCTCCGAGGCCGGCACCGTTATCTCCATGGAAGTACTCATAGAAAAGTATAAGGTCTTTCCAGTGAGGGTCTGTCTGGAATTTATCCGTGCCGCCGTAGACCGGGCGCATCCCCTTGTCGTTACGGGTAAATATGGTGATAATCCGTCTGCCAAGCTCCCTGCTTACCTCAAAAAGGTTCATCATGTTGCCGGAGCCCGTAGGGCATTCGACTTTAAAGTTGTCGCCGTAATAGAGATAGAATTGTTGCAGAGCTCTTAATATCAGCAGGTTTATAGGCATCCACATAGGCCCCCGCCAGTTGGAGTTTCCGCCGAACATGCCGGTATTTGATTCTGCTGGCAGGTAATCGACCCGGAACTCCTGGCCTCCCACGTACAATATGTATGGATTGTTCTCATGGAATTTAGAGATGGAACGAATTCCGTGAGGACCGAAGAACTCATTCTCGTCAAGCATCCTTGAGAGGATTCTTTTCAGCCTTTCAGGATTTACGAGGGCAAGAATGCCTCTTTCGTTTATCCCGAAATTACCCTGCCCCGTGGGGTGTATTGATTCCATCAGTTCAGGCATCCTGCGCTGGTTTTTTACTATCATCGCCATGGTCTCAGGGACTCTGTCACGCTGCTCCTTTTCAATGATGCTGGTTGCGCACAACGGCAGCAAGCCTACCAGTGACCGTACCTTAAGTTTCTGCGCACTGCCGTCGGGCATTCGGAGCAGATCATAGTAGAATCCGTCCTCCTCATCCCACATTCCATCAGGTCCTTTCTTATTCATTGCGGCCGCAATGAACAGAAAGTGCTGAGAGAATTTAATTATCATCTCCTCATATGTGCTGTCATGCACTGCCAGTTCGGAAGCCAGTTCGAGCATGTTCTGGCTGAAAAGTGCCATCCAGGCCGTGCCGTCTGCCTGTTCCAGGCTTCCGCCTGTGGGCAGGGGAGCGCTGCGGTCAAATACACCAATGTTATCAAGGCCGAGAAAACCGCCCTCGAAGACGTTCTTGCCGTACCGGTCTTTACGGTTCACCCACCATGTGAAGTTAACAAGCAGCTTATTGAAGGTAGAGCGCAAAAAATCAAGATCAGCCTGCCCGCGAATAGCTTTATCCGTTCTGTGCAGAAACATGCTTGCCCATGCATGCACCGGTGGATTTACATCACTGAAGTTCCATTCATAAGCCGGCATCTGACCGTTTGGATGGAGGTATATTGAACGGAGCATCAGGTCCATCTGACCTTTGGCAAACTCAGGGTCAACAATTGAGAGGGGCAGAGTATGGAATGCCAGGTCCCATGCAGCATACCACGGATATTCCCATTTATCGGGCATGGAGATGATGTCCATATTCAGCATATGGTACCACTCCGTGTTTCGTTTCTGGCTGTATCCGCTATGGAGAGGGTTAGAGTTATGCTCGTCAAGCCAGTTGTCGCCGTCAAAGAAAAAGAACTGTTTGCTCCAGAGCATCCCTGCCAGGGCCTGCCGCATCACGCTGGCCTCGTCGGCACTTACTGCCGGAGGGGTGACCGACCTGTAAAATGAATCGGCTTCACTGATTCTCCTGTCAAACAGCGCATCAAAGTCTTCCCCGAAAGGAGCATTGTACTTTTCAGCGGACTTTTTTGTAAGCCGCAGA
>Ga0209575_10000847_pt1 | contig 14846 bp, 11 predicted proteins | sample Medcelwee11metaG_FD_187172 | JGI IMG/M metagenome (GOLD analysis project Ga0209575, IMG submission 187172) | Freshwater pond sediment microbial communities from the University of Edinburgh, under environmental carbon perturbations - Medium... | ecosystem: Environmental > Aquatic > Freshwater >...
TGAATGAAGGACTTAAACCTGCCTGTGCATCTGCTTGTCCTACAGGTGCACTTGATTTTGGAAATATAGCTGATGCCCCTGAGAATGGGTGGATGTCATGGTTCCCGGATAATAAGGATCTTAATCCTTCTATTGAATTACCTGAAAAGTCTAAAACCCCAATACTGAAGATTGTGCCTGAGAAGTTATTTGACATCAATGAAGCTGATCCGGAATTTGTTGGAAAGGAAATCACAGGCGAATCGAGTCTTATTGCATTTACCTTCATGTCAACATTATCCGTATCAATGATGGTTTCCGGATTTATTAAAGGAGAAATTCCAGATTTCAGGATCATACTTTTATTGATTTTAGCAGCAGGTTTATTCTCATTATTTCATCTTGGGAAAAAGCATCGTGCATGGAGATCACTTTCAAACATTTCTGCTTCACCTTTAAGCCGTGAGATAGCAATGTTCCTTATTTATATGGTTATCTCCGCTTCAGCATTTATTACAGGATACTCAGGTCTTATAATTGCATCTTCAATAACCGGGCTACTTTTCCTGGTGCTTATCGATTCAGTTTATACTTATGCCGACAGCAGGAAGAGAGTCAGGCTACATAGCGGCCAGACATTCCTGACCGGACTTCTTATTGCCTCATTCCTTTCAGGACAGAAATATCCTTTTTTGTTAATTGCTGTAATTAAATTAATATCTGGCATTTACAATATTGTTTCAGATAAAAGATCACAACAACTGGTTGGATTAAGGTTTTTGCGGCTAGTTCTTCTTTTTACAGCCGGAATCTTTTTTTTAACAGACGTTTCATTAAAGGATCCGGTTATTCTCTTTTTATTTCTGGCGGGTGAACTTATAGACAGAATTTTATTTTATAATGACTTCGAACCGATAAACATAAAATCAATATTATCAAATCCATTAGAAATTAATCCTTATGAAAAAGAAAGAAGTTAACAGTTCTCGCACTCCTGTTTACAGGGATGCGGGTTTTGAACTTTCTGATGCTCAGACCACTGCCAGGGCGTTCAGTGATGAAACAAACCCTTCTCACCGGCCTGAATTGTATATATATTCCCGTTATCGGAATCCGACTGTTGTTGAAGCTGAAGAAGAAATAATGAAGCTTGAGGGAACTTCATGGGCTCTGCTTACCCAATCAGGAATGTCGGCCATTGATACTGCATTTTCAATATTCCAGAAAGGGAAAAAAACTTCTCCATGGCTTCTTTTTAGCGAGATATATGGAGGAACTATTTCTTATGCTGAATCGATCTTAAAGATTAGAAGAGGACTTGATATCCATAATTTTAATCCTTCAGGAGAAAGATATAATCTGGATGAATTCGAATCATTAATGCTGACACTAAAACCTGAAATAGTATATTTTGAAGCTATTTCGAATCCAATGCTTATTGTCGCTGATACGGCCGGAATAATTAAAATTGCAAAGAAATATGGAGCAATAGTTATTGTTGACAACACATTTGCAACTCCATATTTATGGCGACCTGCTGAAAGCGGTGCTGACATAGTGATCCATAGTGCAACAAAATATTTTTCTGGCCATGGTAACCTTACGGCAGGAGTTATTTGTGGTAATGACCCTGATCTATTCAAATCTGCAATTGAATACAGGAAGTTCATTGGTCATATGTTGTCGCCGGATGATGCCTACAGGCTTACAACCCAGATTCAGACTTTTAAGCTCAGGTTCAGACAGCAATGCATAAATGCATTTAAGGTGGCAGAATTACTTTCAGGATCCGGGCAAGTTGCTAAAGTATGGTATCCCGGGCTAAATGGACATCCAAGCCACAAGGAAGCAATTACTCTTTTTGGGAACAAGGGATTCGGAGGAATGGTTACATTCGATCTTGCAGGAAAATCAAAAGGAGAAAAAGGTAAGAGAAGGGATAATTTTATAAAAGCTGTGTCTGATAATATAAAACTTATTCCAACATTAGGAGATCCTAAAACAATACTTATGCCTGTTGAAGCTGTCTGGGGAACAAAATATCCTGAACCTGGAATGATCAGGTTATCAGTTGGGTTTGAAGAGACTTTAGAGCTGCTCGCTATAATTTCTGAGGGACTTGATGCTATCTCCAATCAATAGGCTCAATTCCATTTTGGGATAAATACTCATTGCATTTGCTGAAATGTCTGTTTCCAAAGAATCCCCGTAAGGCTGAAAGAGGGGAGGGATGAACGGATTCCAGGACAAGATGCCGTAACCGGTCTATCTCTTCTCCCTTCTTCTGAGCATAGGCACCCCAGAGGAAGAATACAAGGTGATTTTTCTCTTTATTTAATAAATATATTACTGCATCGGTGAATTCCTCCCATCCTTTTTTCTGATGCGAACCGGCCTGATGTGCCCTTACAGTAAGTGTGGCATTTAAAAGAAGTACCCCCTGTGAAGCCCACCTTTCAAGGTTCCCTGAGGAAAATATTTTACAATTCAGATCAGATTCGATCTCCTTATAAATATTTTTCAGGCTCGGAGGATAGTCAATTCCGTCTCTTACTGAAAAACATAAACCATGTGCCTGTCCCGGTCCATGATAAGGATCCTGACCAATTATGACTGCCTTTACATTATTGAACGAACAAAGATTGAATGCATTGAATATCAGAGATCCCGGAGGATAAATAGTTTTTATTTTATATTCTTCCCTTACGAAACCTGACAATTTAATAAAGTAATCTTTGTCAAATTCACCTGATAGTTTTGACTTCCAGACTGGTTCAATTTTTACATTCATCATACTTTAAAAAAAGTGAAACGAACATGGACAAATTCTTCTTAAAATTAGCAAAAAAAAACCGCTCCATATTGGAACGGTCTTTCAATATTTATCTAAAATTGATTATTGAAGTGAAATCAGAACCATAATCTTTCCTGTTCCTGATCCTGAGAAAGATTCGACTGCTTTTCCTACAATTGCATTGCGCCGTTTCTCATTCTCGGCAAGTATCTTTTTCAGTTCATCAAAATCTTTTGCAGCATTTACATCCAGCAATGTCCACTTCATAGCGTAACCTGGAGTTGATGAGGTTGTTACATAATCACCTGGAACAATAGCACCATTTTCGCCGCAAACATTTACTGGTACACGACCGCTCAGAGCAAGACGAGCTGCCTTTACATCCGGAAGAGGTTGTCCGGTTTTTTCGTCAGTTACAAGTTCCATCCCCATAGTAAGGTGTGGTTTAGTAGAGATAACTCCTACAACTGATGTCTGATATGGCCTGGAAGACTTTTTAACGCTTTCTTTTTTATCTGGATCTGCAACAACCACATCTGCCGGCTTCGAATTGCCGTCTGAATCGTAAATATATTCAGCAAGGTCAATGGCATCTCCTGATCTCAGATCAGCATATAATCCCTGATAATTAACACCTGGCGATCCGGAGTATTTCACAAACCTGCCACTGTAATAGTTCGAAGCACTCGTATTATAAGCTTCACTATAAACCCCATAATTGACACCGGTTCCGTAATTGATCGCAGAGAAATAACCTGAGTACAGAATTCCGCTTCCGTAATTTGATCCTGAAGTATAACCTGCATAAACATTAGAAGTACTTGTACTGGCATTTGAAGCAATACCCATGATGCCATAAGTGGTTCCGGTTCCTGAATTACTTGAATAAATTCTTCCTCCATAAACAGTGGAACTATTCGTTGTGGTAGAATTACTGTGGCTCACATAAATACCAGTAGTTATCCCGGTTTTTGCTGGATTTGAGGTAGACAGGTAGATTCCGTAATTTGAATTTTCAGGGTAAAAATTTGCCTGACCGTTCTTTAAAATCCTCAATGCATCGTGACCTGTAGTCTCATCGCCATTTCCCACAACGAATATCGGATCTGTTTCAACCCATGAGAACCTGTTATATGCAGAATTTTCAAGGTTATAAGCTCCAACAACAACGCTGCTATTTGCTTCTGCTGTTACGTTATCGCCAAGTGCAATAGCACTTTCACCATGAGATGCTGATGAGTTTCCGGCAGCAAAAGCAAAAGTAGTATCAGCAACATTTAAATACCCCACAGCCATAGCACCGCTTGAAGTTGCACTGTTTCGAAATCCCAGTGCCATCCCTCCATCTTCAGCATAATTACCATTACCTATTGCAGCAGAGAATTTTCTTCTGGCAACGTTAGGAACATTTCCCGTATAGTCGCTGCAGGTAAACTGCCCGGTGAGCCTGTTAAACGTACATCTTGTATACGAGTAGGAATAATATGATCCGAGTGATAGTGATTTTTCACCATAAGCCTGGGAATTGTATCCCATAGCAGTTGAATAAAGGCCCGACGCTTCAGTATTGTAGCCAATTGACGTAGCGGAAGTGTTTGATGCGATTGTACTATATCCAAGAGCCATTGAATATGAACCACTTGATTGTGCATTGTAACCCATGGCTACGGAAGATGTTCCTGAGGCTATAGTACTTGTTCCAAGAGCCAATGAAGCTGCCCCTGAAGCGGTTACTAATTTTCCTAATGCGCTGGCATCAGTTGCCGAAGTAACAGCCCCATATCCAATTGCAACTGAATTTGCCCCGTTTGCTGTTGCTGTGTATCCGAATGAACCTGCATTTGCTGCACTGGCACCTGTAGTAGCACTTGAGCCTACTGCAACCGAGCCTGCCCCGTTTGCAACTGCAAGTTTACCAAAGGAACCGGCATCCAGTGCATTAGCTCCGGTTGATGCTCCTGATCCTATTGCAACTGATCCTATGCCATTTGCAATTGCATTTTTTCCAAATGAACCGGCATCTGTTGCAAGGGTACCTGTCTGAGCGCCTGATCCAATTGCTATCGAAGTAGGCCCTTTTGCATAAGAGTTATATCCAAAAGCACCGGCACCACTTCCTGTTACATCAGTCTTTGAATTATACCCAATTGCGATCGAAGTGGGTCCCGAAGCCCATGCACTCCTTCCAAAAGCTCCGGCATCTGCAGCATTTGCCCTGGCATCAAAACCAACTGCAACAGAATAATTACCATTTGCCTGGGCATAATATCCAAAGGCAGCAGCAGCAGATGCTGATGTAGAAGTCGAGGCATACGGCCCTACAGCTACTGAATAGGTTCCTCTTGCTGTTGCATAGTAGCCAAAGCTTCCGGCAGCAGTACCAGATACTGTCGACACTGCGTTGTAACCGATTGCGACAGAGTAATTGGCTTTTGCTTTTGCTCTGTCTCCAAGAGCAGCAGCGTAATAACCCTGAACTTTTGCAGAGTCTCCGATTGCCACTGAATAAAAGGCAGTTGAAGTGACATAACTATTATTCCCTATTGCAATTGAATAAGAACCGTCTGAACGTGCAGTATAACCCAGTACACCTGAAGCGTAACCAAGTGCAGTTGATTTATATCCAAGTGCGGTTGCATAAGAACCTGAAGCCGTACTATAGTAACCAAGGCTGCTTGAATATGTCCCGGAAGAAATAGAACCCACTCCAAGTGCCATTGCACCTTTGTTTGTAGCCTGTGCACCCATCCCGATCGCTGTAGAATAATCACCATTTGCCTGTGTAGGAGTAGTTGTGGGGACACCTCCATCAGTGAGCCCAACCGAACCAAAGGCAAATGATTTTTCACCCTGAGCCAAAGCTCCCGATCCGAAAGCATAGGAATCTTCACCTGTAGCTTTTGTTGCATTTCCTAAAGCAAATGCATTATGTTTTGACATATATGCACCTGCTATAGACCTTTTACCTATTGAAGTTGAATAGTTTCCAAGCGCTTTAGCCTTATAACCGAAAGCCTGTGAGTAGTCTCCCGGCGCCTGTGATTGATAGCCAAGTGCAGTTGAATAATCTCCTACACTATCAATATGAGCAATATGGACATTCCCTGCCAGAAAAGCATTTTTATTTGGATACCACAAAACCTGGGGAGATGCAACTACAGTATTTACAGCTGATGCACCAGTAAGGTTAAAATACATATCGTCGATACCTTTTGATGTACCATAACCTCCAACGGCAAATCCACCTTTTGTACCCTTCGTCGTAACCGGAGTTGGATCAATATAGATCCTTACACTGTCAGGTGTCACTCTCAGGTAGTCCTCAGGAGGATCCGCTTTTGCCTGATCAAATCCGCCAACTGCAAATCCGCCCTTTGCACTTTTTCCTGATCTTGGAACATATATATTAACGGCATCAGGAAAAACAGCAAAAACTGTCTGGCCATCCTTCCTCTTTACTTCAAACAAGGCATCAGGATCATCATCATTATCACTTTTTACCGATAGCTTGGTACCTGAGATAACACCTCTTGCTGAGTCCGCAAGCATGGAGTAAGGAACCGACCATAGAGGCGATGTGCCCATATCCCTGAGAGTACCTTCATATTTTATATCAGTTTTTATGTATTTGGGTACGACATCCCAGTCTATTGCACCGAATGTAGCTACATTACTGACACTTTCCCTTGCACCTAACCCTACAACAAGAGTAAAGAGGCCAAACTGATTTGTAACTACATTAGTATACTTTTCCTTCCAGTAAATATAACCTGTACCAGACTGTATCGTAAAATATACCTCGGTTAAAGTTTTATTCACCAGCACATATCCATCCGAACCTCTTGCAATTGCCTGGTAGTTAAAACCCTTTGGAACCTGGGCCAGTCCAATTGTAATTGTCAGATTAAAAAGTAAAATACTCAGGAGTAGTTTTGTTTTCATAGCTGTAGGATTAATAATATTTAAAAATTCTACGATCAGTTTATAAAATTATCAAATATTAAGCAGTTTATAAAATTTATTACATAAACAGCCGAAGGATTTTGATAAAAGTGCCCTCTTTGAGTCTGACCATACATTTATTTATGACAAAAATTGACGTAATTTGGTTGCACATTTGCAGAAATGAGTGAATTGATGGGAGAAGGCAGGAAAGATTAAAAAAAATGAATAGCTATGGCAAAGGAAATAGAACGAAAATTTCTTACAAAAGGCGAATTCAAACATCTGGCAACCAGTAAGATAAAAATTCTGCAAGCTTATCTTCTTATTGATCCTGACAAAACAATCAGATTGAGAATTGCAGGAGATAAGGCATATTTTACAATCAAAGGCAGGCCGGTAAAAAATTCTATTTCACGCGATGAATGGGAAGTACCTGTACCTGTCAATGATGCCAGAGAAATATTGAAATTATGCCTTCCCGGAAAGATTGAAAAAACAAGATATAACATACCTTCCGGCAAACATATTTTTGAAGTCGATGTTTTTCACGACAAAAACGAAGGCCTTATTATAGCAGAAATTGAACTGGATTCTGAATCTGAGAAATTTGAAAGACCTGAGTGGCTGGGGGAGGAGGTCACCGGGAAACCTGAGTACTACAACGCAAACCTAATAAGGTGATCTTACTTTTTAAAAACAAAATATACTGCCAGAACAAGGAATATAAATCCAATCAGGTGATTTATCCTGAAATGCTCATCTTTAAAGACTATCAATGTAAAGAGAGTAAAAACTAGGATTGAAATTACTTCCTGAATCACTTTAAGCTCAACCAGAGAATAGGGTCCGCCGTTTAAACTGAATCCGATCCTGTTTGCAGGAACCTGCAGTGAATATTCAAATAAGGCAATTCCCCAACTCAGCAAAATAACCGAGAGAAGACTAATGTTTTCAAACCTGCTGATTGTTTTCAGCTTAAGATGTCCATACCATGCAACTGTCATAAATGCATTTGAAAGCACAAGCAGCAGAACAGTATAAATACCTCTCATCAATTGGATTTGTTCGTCTAAATATTTATATCCTTTATAATCCTTTCAACAACAGTGGTAAAGGGAATTCCGGCAGCAGTTATTGCAGCCACCACACCACTGTCGGGAGACAGACAAGGATTTGCATTTACTTCAATTACATAAGGATTATCATTTTTGTCAATCCGCATATCAACTCTTGCATATCCCCTGAGCCCGAATACATTCCAGCAACTCATGGCGGCACTCATTATCTTTTCTTTAAGCACAGGATTCAGCTTTTCGCCAGGAAAATTACGTACTGTATTCTCATATTCAAAAGTTCCCTCTTCCCATTTTGCCCTGAAATCTACAATCTTGGGCTGGTGATCTTTAAAATTATGAAAAACCATTTCAGCCGGCGGCATCACTTCAGGACCATTTTTACCTGCAAGTACACTGATATTAAATTCCCTTCCGTCAATATAATCCTCAATAATCCAGTGTGAGTCTTTGAATGCTTCGAGTTTTTTACCGTATTCCTGAGTATAAGTAAACACTGATTCCCCGGTAATCCCAAGCGATCCATCTTCCCATACCGGCTTAATAATATACCTTTGTCCGGGATTCAATTTCTTATGATTTGAAGGCTCATAACCACCCGGATTATTTATACCGGCTTTTTTTAATGTTTTACTGGTAAGCGATTTGCTTGTTGTAATGAACATAGCCTCAACCGGGTTTCCGGTATAAGGAATATTATGCATATTCAGAAGTGCCGGAACGAAGTAGCATAATTCACCTTTATTGTTAATTGATTCTACAAGGTTAAAAACGAAATCATCTTCCTCCATTGAAAGTTCAGCAATCTCTCTCATGAAATCATTTGTAATCCCTTTTTTTCGGGTTTCAATTCCGAGTTTATGCAGGGTCTCTTCGATAAAATCAACCTGAACAAGAACATCAAGTTCATCAGGCAAAGCATTATCCCGTGGCTGATTAAATATAATGCAGCATTTCTTTCCTTTCATTGAGATAGGTGGTATCGTTTTAATGTCGATTTCATTATCATTTCGATAAGTTTCTGGTATTCAATTCCGGTCATTCTTGAAAGAATTGGCAGGTCGGAATGAACAGGATGAAGACCTGCAAGCGGATTAACCTCTATAAAACAAATCCTTCCGTTCCTGTCAGCTTTAACATCAACTCTTCCTCCGTCTAATCCTCCAAGAGCTTTCCATACTTTAAGGGCAACAGTTTTACATTCCTCTGCAAAATCTTCAGCAAGTGGAATATATTTACAAAATTCCTGGTAATTCTCCTTGAATTCAACAGAATATGGAAGGTTATCCTTGCATATAATTTCCATACCTCCAATGGCTATTGATTCTTCACCTGATCCAATGACCCCAATTGTAAATTCTCTCCCGGGCAGGTACTCTTCAACAAGAGCAGGCTGATTAAACCTTTCAAGGATCCATTCTGCCATCTCTTTAAGTTCTGCCTTCGAATTAACCATGCTTTTCTCATTTATTCCTTTACCAGTTCCCTCTGAAACAGGTTTGATGAATAGGGGATAATCAAGGTTGCATCTTTCAATATCTTCCCTGGTTGAGATAAGCATCCCGGGACTAACAGGAATGCCCGCTGCTGCTACAATGAGCCTGGAGAGATATTTATTAAGGGAAATCCCTAAAATTACCGGTCCGCTGAAAACATAAGGAATCTTATACTGATCAAGTATTGCAGGAACCACAGATTCACGTCCGTCACCATATAATCCCTCGGCAATATTAAAAACAATATCCCATTTTTTACCTGCAGCAAGCGAATCAATAAGCTGAAAACAATTACCAACCTGTTCAGTCTCGAAACCCATTTTCCGAAGTGCAGCATCAAGGGCATCAACAGTTTCCTGCTTGTCAAATTCTGCAGTATCTTCCATAGAATAACCGCGGTCAAGATACCATGACCGAAGGTCATAAGTTAAACCAACTTTCATTAAAAAGACTTATTTCTCAGGGTATTCGCACAGAACCCCCTTATAGTTACGCAGTACTATTTTCTCACTGTTATGCTCTACAACATAATTAGGCAATAATGGAATTTTTCCACCACCGCCGGGGGCATCAACAACGAATGTAGGTACAGCATAACCGCTTGTAAAACCTCTCAATCCTTTAATTATTTCAAGACCTTTCTTAACCGTTGTCCGGAAATGACTTGATCCAGGGATCAGATCACACTGATATAAATAGTAAGGTCTTACCCTCATCTTCAATAGTTTATGCATGAGTTCCTTCATCGTTGCAACATTATCATTTATGCCTTTCAGAAGGACAGTCTGACTTCCAAGAGGGAATCCACCGTCAGCAAGCTTAATACATGCTTTTGAACACTCCTCAGTTATCTCCGATGGATGTGAAAAATGCAGGCTTATAAAAAGCGGCTGATGTTTCTTAAGCATATTCACAAGGTTATCTGTTATCCTCTGCGGAAGTACAACAGGGATTCTGGTCCCTATCCTTACTATTTCAACATGTTCAATAGCTCTGATATTGGTGAGAATATAGTCAAGGATTTCATCTGTAAGCGTCAGCGGATCACCTCCACTAATGAGAACATCACGGACTTCTTTATGGGCAGCAATATAGGCAAAAGCTTTTTCAAAATCCTGTCTCCCGAGTTTATCGAGTTTACCTACCGAATGAGAACGGGTACAATATCTGCAATAATTTGAACATACCTGCGTCACAGTAAATAGTACCCTGTCAGGATATCTGTGAACAATTCCTTTTACAGGAGAAAAAGATTTCTCATGTAACGGGTCTGATTGTTCCGTACTGTGCTGAAGCAACTCCTCAACTACAGGAATTACATTACGCCTGAGCGGATGTGAGGAATTTGTTTCATAGATCAGAGAGGCAAAATAAGGAGTAATCCTCATCGGAAGCCGGCCCTTTAGATTATTAATAGCCATAATCTCCTTTTCGGATAACTTCATAATTTTCTTTAGCTCGTCAATGCTTGTAATAGCATTCCGAAGCTGCCATTTCCAATCGTTCCAGGATTCAATAGTTGTTAGGGGGAAGTAGCGGTGCATGAACTCCGAACTTCGGTTGCTAACTAACTGTGTTGGGATTTCGTTTTGCGAAAAAATCGTGGTTTTCGCGCCAGGCTCTTCATCAGAAGAGCAACCCACGAGGCGACTCTCACCGTGGAGGGTCGTAACCTCATTATTGTTAGCGTTCATAACAGATGATGAAAAATTTCACCGTTCTTTTTTAAGATTAATTAGTTTAAAGTTTTTACTGTTAATTAAATTAATTGTGGCGAAAATATATATTCTATAAATACATTGTATCACTTACCCCTCATAAATATTAACACAAATTGCATTTTATTAACAATTGAATTTGCCATATTGCTTTATATAATATTCAATGCAATGATAATAAGCTATTTATGCAAGTATTTATGATTTTTAATTTTGAAGAGATCAACACTCTCTTTTTGATCATTTTTTTCACTAATGACAGGTAACATTACTAAAATGAATTCTAAATTCTGAACTCAACTTCTATTCCTTATGAAGAACACTACCTTTTTATTCTGATCAATTTATCTTTTATCATTTCAAAATCTTCTTTGAATTTTCAGCTTCAGATATAATTTAACCTTATTGACTCCAACAATGGGGCCATAAAATCTCATTCAGGTCTTCTGAATAAAAAAATAAAATACTTTTGTGTTTCAATCTTTTCTAATTGAATTTTATATTAATGATTAGCCCTTACATTAAAAATATAATGCATAAGATCAGGTCTTTATTAATTGATATAAAAGAAGCAGTATCAGGAACCGAACAGGATTTTACTGAAGGAAAATTAAGCCGGGCAATACTTCTTCTATCAATTCCTGCAGTGCTTGAAATGATAATGGAATCGGTATTTGTAATCGTCGATATCTACTTTGTTTCAAAGCTTGGTGCTAATGCAGTAGCTACTGTCGGTCTTACCGAATCGATGATTACTATTGTATACGCTATTTCGTTAGGCCTCGCCACTGCAACAACGTCAATGGTGTCACGCAGAATTGGCGAGAAGAACAGGGATAAAGCATCTGAGACAGCTTTTCAGTCGATTCTTACAGGATTAATAGTATCCTTTATTATTGCTGTTCCTGGCGCATTATATTCAGGAAAATTGCTGGATATGATGGGAGCCTCTCCGGAAATTGTATTCGGAATGTCAGGATATACAAAGATAATGCTCGGAGGTAATGTTGTAATCATGATGCTGTTTATTATCAATGCAATATTCCGTAGTGCAGGCGACGCAGCAATAGCAATGAGAGTCCTTTGGATCGGAAATATAATAAATATTATACTGGATCCTTGTCTTATTTTCGGGTTGGGACCTTTCCCTGAAATGGGTGTTGCAGGAGCTGCAGTTGCTACAACAACCGGTAGAGGAATTGCAGTAATCTACCAGTTTTACCTTCTTTTCTCAGGGAAACAAAGGATCCGTCTTTCAGTAAAACATATAGGTGTCAATTTTACAATAATTGTAAAGCTTATTAAAATATCTCTGGGAAGTATAGGTCAAAACCTGATTAGTACTACAAGTTGGATAGCGTTGGTTAGAATTATTTCTGTCTTTGGAAGTGAAATCGTTGCAGGTTATACTATTGCCATAAGAATAGTAAGTTTTACATTATTGCCATCATGGGGAATCAGCAATGCAGCTTCAACACTTGTCGGACAAAATCTTGGAGCTAATAAACCTGAAAGAGCTGAACGTGCAGTTATGGTGACAGGATGGGTAAACATGATTCTCCTGGGATTGGTGGGAATTGTACTTGCTATTTTTCCCGCATCATTCATCAGCCTTTTTATTAAAGATCCAGTTGTCCTGAATTCAGGGATCGATTGTCTCAGGATCGTAAGTATAGGGTATATTGCTTATGGATTTGGAATGGTACTGGTTAATTCATTCAATGGTGCCGGCGACACTTCCACTCCCTTAAAAATCAACTTCTTTGCATTCTGGATGATTGAAATACCGCTGGCATGGATTCTTGCCATTAAAGCCGGAATGAACGAGAATGGCGTATTCTGGGCAATCGTAATTGCTGAATCAATTATGACAATTACCGCTTTTATCGTTTTCAGAAAAGGAAAGTGGAAAATGAAAGAGGTGTAAAGTTCAATGAACCTTAAACTTTGAACTTTGAACTTTAAACTATAGTATTCCCTTTTTCATTCCTCATCAGATCGTGTGGTATTTTTCCGGAGTTTTTTAATTGTACCTCTTAGTTTCTTCCCAACGAGTCTTTCATTCTTTGAAGATAAAGTAGGACGTGTGGCTTTTCTTGGCTTCTTTTCGGTCAGGGCACCTGCTATAAGTTTATAAAATTTCTCTTCAGCTTTTTTCCTGTTTGATAGCTGGGTTCTTTCTGATTGTGAAATGATTAACAGCTCGCCTTCAGAATTAATTTTATTTTTCAGTGTAACTTTAATTTTGCTCCTTTCTATCTCAGTCAATCCTTCGGCATAATCAATCCGGAATCTCAATTCAACTTTGGTATTGACTTTGTTTACATTTTGTCCTCCGGGACCACCGCTTCTGGAAGTTGAAAAAAGCAGTTCCGTAACAGGTATGCGCAATTTTAATAAGTCAATATCCATGGGATTACTTTAAACGAAAAATAATGCAACACCGCAAACGCTTATTATAGCACCAATTATCTCGGCAACCGTTACCTTCTCTTTGTACAGGATCACTGCCGGAATTATAATAAATACCGGGACCAGGGCCATTATAGTAGAAGCAATACCAGCTTCGGTGTGCCTCACCGAAATAAGTGAAAAAGAGACTCCGAGAAATGGACCAAAAAAGGCTCCTAGTGACAATATTTTCATTCCTTCCCTGTTAAGCAATGCTACCTTTATACTTTTCCATCTTCCTAAAATAGTCACAAGGAATGAAAATCCTGCAATCCCTGCAATAACCCTTATCTGGGTGGCAGCAAACGGATCATAATCCTTAAGTCCGAATTTACTTAAAACAAGTCCAAGTGCCTGTCCAACAGCCCCTCCAAAGGCATATAATATTCCAACCGGAGCAAGTTTAAGTGATAGCTTTTCACCTTTTGCTTTACGGTTGAAAATAGCTACTGCAATACCTGAAAAGGTAAGTGTCATTCCAAGATAATGGAATAATGTCAGTCTCTCACCCAATATTATCCAACCCGCCAATGCGGTGATAGGAGGGACCAGAGTCATTATAAGCATTGAGAATCGCGATCCGATTATTGTGTACGATTTAAACAAAAACAGATCACCAAAAACAAAACCTACCAGACCTGAAAGACCAAGCCATATCCAGTTTTCAATAGTCGCGTCTACGGGGATCATTATTCCCCTGTGAATAAGACTGAAAATTGTTAAGAATATAAATCCTATGACAAGCCTGAGGATATTAACAGCTATCGATCCTACTTTCCGGGCTGCCGATTCAAAAGCCAAAGCGGTTACAGTCCAGAAAAAAGCTGTTGCAAGGGCAGCAAACTCACCATAATGTTCATTGAAAAATCCCATCCTTAAAAAGTTTTAGCAAAAGCGGTTCAGTTTTTTGCCCGACAAAAATAGTACTTATTTCAGATTGAAGAATTTATTTTTATTTGCCTTCAGGATTTTTATAAAGGATAATTTTTACCTGCATTGACCTGAATTCCTTCAAAACCTGCCAATGATCATTTAATTCCTGCAATTCGCTGTCAGAGAAATCATTGAAGATATTTGAATAAAAAATATACTTATTCGTGAGCAGTTCTTTATCTGCAAATGAGTTCATGTTTCCACTCAGATCAATATGGTCAATAACTCCTGTATTTGGAAACGCAGTACCAGTCTCCTCCGGTTTTATTCCTTCATTATCCATATAAAGCATCATTTTATTTCTGAGCTTAAAATACGGAAGATATGCAAGTGTGGAATCCCATCCTTTTGCAATCCTGTCGGGATAAACCCATAAGTTACCGCTTATTAGTCCGATTATAAGAAGCCCTGTGAAAAATTTCCTTGGGAAATTATTTCCCGTAAAATCATATAAGTA
>Ga0209575_10000848_pt1 | contig 14843 bp, 5 predicted proteins | sample Medcelwee11metaG_FD_187172 | JGI IMG/M metagenome (GOLD analysis project Ga0209575, IMG submission 187172) | Freshwater pond sediment microbial communities from the University of Edinburgh, under environmental carbon perturbations - Medium... | ecosystem: Environmental > Aquatic > Freshwater >...
GCGACTTCTTGCCTCTGTTCCTCACCCTCCACCCCCCAACACTCCGTCTTCCGCCTCCCCGGCGTGTGCTCGGGCCGGCCTTCGGCGCCCTCGCTCAGCCAGCATTCGTTGTGCCTCCGGATCTGGGATGTCCCTGGGCTCGGTCTTTGCGTTGCAATCGCAAGCCGAGACGGAGATGCTCGACAGCCTTGCGATCGCGGGCACAGCCATCTTCGCATCCGCGGGCAACTCCGGCGACACCTTCCACATCCAAGGCAGCCCCGGTTCTCACGCGCACGTGGTGTCCGTGGCTGCTTCCTACGACGACGCCATTGTTCACACTGCGCTCGAGGTCACGGCTCCTTCGTCGATTGCGAAGGCCTATGAAGCAGTCGAGGGGGCGATCACGAAGCCACTCACGGAGACAGGCGAAATCGCAGGCGAGATCGTGGCCGCCGACCCACCGAACGGTTGTGACCCCTTCGCCAATGCGGCTGCCGTCGCCGGCAAGGTCGCGCTCATCGACCGCGGGGTCTGCGTCTTCACCCAGAAGGTGCTGAACGCCCAGGCGGCGGGCGCCATCGCCGTGGTCGCGGTCAACAACGTCCCCGGCGAGCCGATCGCCATGGGCGGCGGCGCCGCGGGCATCGGGATTCCGGGATTGATGGTTTCGCTGGGCGATGGCGATTTGCTCAAGGCCGAGCTGGCCAAACCCGTCACCGTGACCGCCAAGATGGGCCCGACCGTGCTCTTCCCGCGGCCCGACCTCGCGGACCAGATCGTGGGTTTCAGCTCCCGCGGCCCCAATCCCTGGGACCACTTGCTCAAGCCCGACGTCTCGGCCCCTGGTTCCGACCTCGCAAGCGCGGCCGTCGGCACGGGCATCGCTGGCGTTGGCATGAGCGGCACCTCCATGGCCTGCCCGCACGCGGCAGGGCTCGGCGCGCTCATTCGCCAAGCCAACCCCACCTTCACCCCGGCGGACGTCAAGGCGGCCATGATGAACGCCACCGTCGACGTGAAGGACGCCGCCGCGAATCGCTATCCCGAATCCCGTATGGGCGCCGGCCGGATCTCCGCTCCCGGAGCGGTCAACCCGATGGTCACCGCGTACGACGCCGACCACCCCGAGGCCGTTTCCATTTCCCTCGGGCTCAAGCAGCTCGTCGGACCTCACAGCGAAACGAGAACCATCGAGCTCAAGAACCACTTCTCGGTGGCGCTAAACTTCGACGTTTCCGTCGAGGAGACCGTGATCGAGCCGGGCGTGGTCGTTACTCCCCTCGTCACGACCGTATCCGTCCCTGCCGGCGGGAAGGCGCAAGTCTCCGTTCGCTTCGACATCGACCCCACCCAGTTTGACCGCGCGCCGGACCCGACCACCGCGCCCGACCAGGGCGGCATGCCCCGCAATACCCTCACGGAGGCAAGCGGTCGCGTGCTGTTCACCTCGGGCAGCATGACCCGGCGCGTCCCCTATCACATGGTGCTCAACGCCGCCTCGGATACCAAGGCCCTCTGGACGAAGCTCTGCTTGCCCCCCGGCCCCGGCTCCGAGAGCGTCCTCGTCCCGACCTTCGGAACGTCGAGCCACGGCCTTCCGATCGTGTCGGCCTTCGAGCTTGCCACCCAGAAGCCCGCGAGCATCGACCCCGAGTCGGCCCTCTCGATGGGCGACATTCTGGCCGTCGGTATCACCAGCGACGCGCCCTCCAAGGACACGTTCGACGACGCCAACCTCTACTTCGCCATGGTAGCAGCATCCCCTTGGGCCACACCGCTCACGGACTTCACCGTGATGCTGGACCTCGACCAGAACGGGTCCACGGACGCCTACCTGTGGCCGCAGAACTACGGTTGGGCTGCGAACGACGACATCGGCAAGTCCACGGACGCCGTCCTCGTCTGGCTGTATCACGGCCCCTCCGGGTTCTACGACGCGATCGGCCTGGTCAACCTCGTCCCGGCGGCTACCCTCGACACCGCCCTGTACAACTCCAACGTCCTGGTCATGTCGGTTCCGGTCAGCCTGCTCGGCCTGACCGAGACGGCGCCACGCTTCTCTTATCGAGTCGCGAGCTATGTCGTGGGCGATGCCGCCGATGCTCTCCCCTGGATGCACTACGACGCACTCCGGCCCATCGTCGACACGGCCTCCGGGGGCGCGGAGGGCTTGCCCTTCTACCTCGCAGGCGCCCCCATCGACGCCCGCGTCGACACCGAAATGGTGGGCGCAGACAAGCCGCAACTCCTCTTGCTGCACCACATGAACACCCACGGCAAGCGCCACGAGATCGTCACCCTCGAACCCGCGTCGGGCGGCAGCGACCTCCAGCTCGCCATCACCCAAGACACCGAAACAGCGTTCGCCGGGATCACCCACAACTACAAGATCACCGTGACCAACGCATCGAGCGTCACCTCCACGGACACCTACGTCTCCATCCCGCCCATCCCGGGCGCGAAGATCGTCTCGAAGGTCCCGAGCCAGGGTTACTGCTCCGGCTCGAGCACCGTGACCTGTCTGCTCGGGCAGATCGCCGCTGGCGCCACCGCTGAGATCACCCTCGGCGTCCGCGCGGACGACGTCGGCAGCATGGCAGTCAAGGCCCAGGTGGCTGGCGCCTCTTGCGACCCCAACGGGACCAACAACGTCGCCAACCTTTCGACCACCGTGGATGTCGCGCCCGATGCCGGCGTCCCCGACGCCGAGCCTGACGCCACAGAAGACGCACAGCCTGACGTCGAGCAAGACGCCATGGAGGACGTCACGACGGACACCACGCCGGACGCAGAGCCGGATGTCGAGGAGGAAGCTACTGTTCCGGACGCAGATTCCGACGGGGCGAGCGGCACGGGCGGTTCCTCGGGCACGGGCGGCACGGGCGGTTCCTCGGGCACGGGCGGCACGGCGGGCACCGGAGGAACCGGCGGAAAGGCAGGGACTGGCGGGAGCGCGGCCACCGACGCGGCCGAAGAAGACGACGGTTGCGGATGCCGCACGGTCGGCGGCCGAGGCCCCCAGCACACGGCGTTGTTCGCGGTATCCCTGCTCGCGGTTGGCATGCTCTGGCGCAGGAAGCGCGTCATGGCCGCCACCCTGGCCGCTACGATCGCGGCGCTGTTCTCGACGGGCTGCCACGAGAAGGAAGTCGGCTCCGCGTGCGGGTCGGGCACATACGATTCGGACGGGACTTGCCTGCCGAAGAAGACGGACGGTGGACTGACCTGCGGCGCCGGCACCCGCGAAGAGAACGGAAAGTGCGTTGTCGACGGCACGGGAGGCACCGGCGGTACGGGCACGGGAGGTACCGGCGGCACCAGTCTCACCTGCGGGGCTGGAACCGAGGAGGTCAACGGCGTCTGCGTGGCCATTGACGCAGGCGCCCCGGAGGTCCCCGGCCAGATCGGAGACCCCTGCGCCGAGGCCGAAGACTGCAACACCAGCTTCTGCGCAGGCACGAGCGTCGACCCTCGCCTGGTCGACGGGTACTGCACGAAGATCGGTTGCGGAACGGGCAATCCCTGTCCGACCGGGTCGACCTGCCAAGACGTGGGATTCGGCGTCCCCGCCTGCTTCCGTTTCTGCGAGCCCGCAACGCAGCAGTGTCGTTCCGGGCAAGCCTGCCAGCCGCTGCTCGCGGACCCGATGCAGGGTATCTGCCTGCCCCGGTGCACGAGTGACGAGACCTGTCCGGCGGGCGCGCTGTGCCACGTGCCGAGTGGCATCTGCACGCCACCGGAGACGTGTGACCCTGCGGCGCCCCAGTGTGCGGCAGACCACAGCTGTCTGGCGGTACCCACCTCCTCGACGGGCGGGTACTGCTTCCCCCACTGCGAGAGCTACAACGACTGCAAGCCCAAGGAGGTTTGCCAGCCCCTCGAGCCAGGAAGCACCGACGGCATCTGCGTGCCTGCGCCTTGCCTCGACTCGTCCTCCTGCCCCGCGCTCTCCACATGCGTCGAGCAGCACGACGATCAGATGTACTGCGAGCTGCCGGACACGTGTGAGAGTGCGCCTTGCGCCGACGACGGCACGACATGCCTGGGTGGGGTGTGTCTCACGGCGTGCGAGCCGGGAACGGGTGGCGACGAGGCGTGTGCGGGACAGCATCCCAGCCTCGTCTGCGCGGGGTCGTTCGAGGTGTGCCTTCCGAGCTGCGCGTCGGGCTGCCAGGCCGGGATGAGCTGCTTCGAGTTCGACGAGGTGTGCCTGCCCACGGGCACCTTCCCCGGAAGCCCCTGCCTTTCGGGCGACGTATGTCTGGATGCCGGGGAGGCGCCGCAGACATGCGTGCACACGGGAGGCGGCGCGTTCTGCACGCCCACGTGCACCGTGGACGCCGACTGCGAGAGCGTGTCTCCCTTGCTCACGTGTGTCGAGTCCCGCGGAATGTGCGCGCAGAAGTGCGAGTCTGGCACGTTCGCGTGCGGGGCGGGCCTCGCCTGCGAGCGGGTCAACAACGCCTGCCTGCCGGAAGGCTCGTTCCCCGGAAGCCCCTGCGACGGTGCGGTGTCCTGCGCCAGCAACTTCGACGGCGCCCAGCACGACCTGCTCTGCATGGGCGGCATGTGCTTGATCGACTGCGCCACGGGCGGAGACGTCCTGTGCGGTGCGCTCGGCGCTGCCCTGGACACGCCCCTGTCTTGCGATGACACAGGGCTGCAGGTCTGTCTGCCCCCCTGCGGCGCCGCTCCAGGCTTCGCATGCGCGAGCGTCGGTGCCCTGGAGATGACCTGCCATGACACGCTGGGAGAGCAGGTCTGTCTGCCTTCCGGCACGTTCCCCGGCAGCCCCTGCCGAAACGACCCGGCCGACGAGTGCGACCAGGACCTGTTCGGAGTCGGGGCGTACGACATGGTCTGCATCGAGTCGACCTGCGCCCTCGCCTGTGAGGACGACGCACTGTGCGCCTCGTTCACGTCGGGCATCGCGTGCTACGAGGACATGGGCATCTGCCTGCCGGCCTGCACGACCAACGCGCAATGTGCGTCGGGACAGGCCTGCTACGTGGCCGAAGGCGTGTGTCTGCCCAACGGCATGTTCCCGGGCGGACCGTGCGGCGACGGGGATACCTGCGGAAACGCCGGGCCTGTGGCGATGGAATGCCAGGCAGGCAAGTGCGTGATCCCGTGCGAGGCGGACGCGGAGTGCGCCCCGCTCGGCCTCACCTGTCTCGAATCGTCGGGGCTGTGCGTGAAGAAGTGTGTCTACGGCACCTGCGATTCGGGCTATTCGTGCTTGGCGTCGGAGAACGCCTGTTTGCCAACGGGCAGCTTCCTCGGCTCCCCGTGCGCCACCGGCAACAAGTGCTCCTCGTCCCTGGTGTGCAGCGGAAACCGGTGCCGCGCGGCTTGCACGGATGCCACGGATGGCGACAACGTTTGTGCTGCCATCGACCCCGCGCTCACGTGCGAGGACACCTTCGTCCATGCGTGCATGCCGGCGTGCGACGAATCCCCCTGTGCCGCGGGCATGACGTGCGTCGCCCAGACGGCGAAGGACGCGTGCATGCCCACGGGGAGCTTCCCCGGAAGCCCCTGTCGCACCACGAACCCCCGCTGTGACGCGAACATCGGGGGGGTGACCGGGCGCAACCTCGTGTGCGTCGGCGGCACGGCCTGCCGGGTCGACTGCTCGTGGAACCCGAGCGCATGCACCGCATTCCCTGGGACCACGTGCACGGACACGGGGGCCGGCTACGCCTGCATCCCGACCCCATGACCTCGACCTGAGTCTCCCCAGTTTTTCCCCAGCCGGACCGAGCGAGCCTCGCGGAGCCCCTGCTCCCGCGTAACCGCAAAGGCTTCTCCTGCGCTGATTCCCCGCCGGTCCACTCCGTCGCAGACAAATACCTCTTGCGCACCCCTGACGTGCGCGCTGAAATTGCAGGATGCTCCGAAGACTGCTCTTCGCTCCGTGCGCTCTGATTTTGGCTTGTTCCTCGGACGCGACCGACTCCTCCGGACCGGGCGGGTCGGCAGGCTCAGGCGGTTCGGATGCCAGCCTCCAGGATGCTCCGACGGAAACTTCCCCAGAAGCGTCGGCCGACGCGGTCCCTGGAGACGCACCCGTGGACACCGCGCTTCCCGATGGCTCCCCGGACGCCCTCACGGACGCCGTCCCCGAAGATTCCGCCCCAGACGCCGCCGATGCGCCCACCGGTCCCTCACGGTGCGGCGCCGATCCCTACGACTGGATTTCGTCGCCCGTGCTCGGCGACATCCTCGAAAAACAAACCAAGGCCCCCCACTCCGTCGTCGAGTTGACCTTGGCCGTCCTGGCCCTCCAGAACGACGATCAGTTCAAGACCCAGCGCATCCCCAAGTACAACACCAAAGCCGAGCTCATCCGCTACCAGACCCAGGACCGCGGCAAGCTCGTCGACGCGACCGCGATGGTCTCCTACCCCTCGTCGAGTGGCACGTATCCGATCCTCCTCATCCTTCACGGGACATCCGGCTTCAGCGATGGCTGCGCCCCTACGGGAGGCATGGTCGGCGCGGAGTGGGGCGGGTTCGAGGAGGAGATCGGCATCCTGATGGCCCTGTACACGTCGTTCGGCTACATCACGGTGTTTCCGGACTACATCGGCCTCAAGAGCCTCGGCGCCCCGACCGGGTTCCTGCACCCGTACCTCGTGGCCGAGCCCACGGCGATCGCGTCGCTGGACTCGGTTCGCGCAGCCAAGAAGCTGGTGGCGTCCACGGGGGCGGTCCCCGGCGACGTCGTGGTCATCGGCGGTTCGCAAGGCGGGCACGCTGCGGCCTTCGTGAACCGGTATCTCCCGCACTACGCACCGGAGCTTGCGATCCGGGGTTCGGTCTGGGACGTGCCGCCGACCGACTTGATGGAGCAGACACGCGCGGCGCTTGGGACCTCGTGGGAGAACGCCACCAAGAACACCATCGCGTTCTTCACGGCGGCGGACGTGTGGTACGGGAGCGCGCCGGCAGGGATCTCGGAGGTGCTGCTTCCGCCCTTCGACACGGCCGTGCCGGAGTCGATGGCCACGGAGTGTGGCGGGACGAAGTTCGAGAATCCGACGCTCGAGAGCGTGCTCACGCCGGAGGTGCTTGCGGCGGCAAAAGAGGCGGAGTTCGGGACGTTCGACCCGTGGGCCTGCTACCTCACGGAGAACTCCTTGTCCTCCACCTCGGTGCCCCGGCAGGACGACATTCCAAGCCTGTTCTTGCTGGGAGAGCTCGACACGCTGGTGAACAACACGGTCGAACGGGCGGCATTCCAGGAGCTTTGCGGGCAAGGGCACAAGCTCGTGTACCTGGAGTGCGCGGGGGCTTCGCACACCAAGCCCCTGGTCTGGGCGTTCGACCAAACCCTCGACTTCCTCGAGGCCCGCCTGCGGGGCGATCCCCTTCCTGCTGACACGTGCCTGCTTCGTTCCGCCGAAACGTGCACCAGCCAACCCTGACGTCCGCGTCGACCTTTTCCAGACTGCGCGCCCCCGGCATGGCTCGCAGAAGCTTCATGTTGCAACTGGCCGCGGCGGAGCTACCGTGGGGCCGTTCTTTCCCCACCTTCAGGACCATCCATGCCGCCGACGAACGCACCTTCCGAGATCGCGACGACCAGCTGGCACTCTCTCTCACGTGAGGTCGTGCTCGATCAGCTCGAGTCGTCCGACGAAGGTCTGTCCACCGCCGAAGCCGCACGACGTCTCGAGGTTCACGGACGGAACGTGCTGGAGCGCGTTTCGAAAGATGGGCCGCTGGTCATCCTTTGGCGCCAGATCAACAACCCTCTCATCTGGGTGCTCATCGGCTCCGGCTTTCTCGCTGTCGCGTTGGGAAAAGTCACGGATGGCTCCGTCGTGCTCGCCGTGGTCGTGCTCAACAGCATCATCGGGTTCGTGCAGGAATACCGCGCGGGCAAGGCAATCGAAGCGCTTCGCGGCATGGTGCCGGAGTTCACCAACGCCATGCGCGACGGCCACGTGGCGGTCGTCCCGGTGGCGGAGCTCGTGCCCGGCGACGTGGTGATGCTGGCGTCGGGCGACAAGGTCCCTGCGGACGTTCGCCTGCTTGCGGTCAAGAACCTTCGCATCGAGGAAGCAGCGCTGACGGGAGAGTCGGTCCCCACGGAGAAGAGCGTGGACCCTGTGGCCGCGGACGCGAGCCTGGGGGACCGCACCTCGGTGGCGTACAAGGGAACGCTCGTGACCTACGGCACGGCCACGGCCCTCGTGGTGGTGACGGGCGCAAAGACCGAGCTGGGCCGCATCTCGAAGATGATCGAGGAAGCCACGGAGCTGATCACGCCCCTGACCCGCGCCCTGGAGTCCCTCGGCAAGATCATCACCGTCGCGATCCTCGTGGTCTCCGGCGTCATCCTCGCGTTCGGCGTCTATCGCGCGGTGGAAGCGGGTGTCGCGGTCGGACAAGCCCTTCGCGAAACCCTCATCTTCGCCATCGCCCTCGCCGTGGGCGCGATCCCAGAAGGCCTGCCCGCCATCGTCACCATCGCCCTCGCGATCGGCGTACAGCGCATGGCAGCGCGTCGCGCCATCATCCGCAAGCTGCCCGCCGTGGAGACCCTCGGCTCCACCGCCGTCATCTGTTCCGACAAGACGGGCACGCTGACCCGCAACGAAATGACTGTCCACGCCCTCTGGACCCCCGAGGACGGCAGCATCTCCGTCGACGGCGTGGGGTACGAGCCGACCGGGACCTTCACCCTCTCCGACGGCACCCACGAGCTGACGCCTTCGATCAAGCGTCTGCTGGAGAACGCGTCGCTGTGCAACGACGGGACCCTGGAGAAGGGCGAGGCCGGGTGGCAGATCACGGGGGACCCGACCGAGGGGGCGCTCGTGGTGGCCGCGGAGAAGGCCGGGATCGAGGTGCGTGTCCTGCGCAAGCACATGGTCCGCAAGGACGCCATCCCCTTCGAGTCTGAGAACCAGTACATGGCGACGCTGCATGCGGACGAGTGGTCGTCGCGGGTGGTGGTCAAGGGAGCCCCCGAGATCCTGGCCCGGCGCTGCACGACGGTCGAAGGGACGAAGCTCGACCTGGGCCCCCGGGTGAACGAGTTCGCGACCAAGGGGATGCGCGTGCTCGCGGTAGCAGAAAAGACCTGGACGAAAGAAGGGTTCGAGCTGACGGAGAAGGACGTAGAGAAGGGGCTCACGTTCAGCGGCTTGGTGGGGATGATCGATCCGCCACGACCCGAGGCGATCGAGGCGGTGCGCGCGTGTCACAAGGCGGGCATCCTGGTCAAGATGATCACCGGGGACCACGAGGCCACGGCGCGGGCCATCGGGAATCAGCTGGGGCTTGCCGACGACGTGAAAGCGATGCAGGGCAAGGCCCTTCCTAAGCTGTCGGACAAAGAGCTGCACGAAGCCGTCGACCAGACGTCGGTGTTCGCGCGGGTCGCGCCCGAGCACAAGCTTCTCATCGTCAAGACGTTGCAGGAGAACGGCCACGTGGTGGCGATGACGGGCGACGGGGTCAACGATGCGCCGGCGCTCAAGCAGGCGAACATCGGTGTGGCCATGGGGATCACGGGCACGTCCGTATCGAAGGAAGCGGCGGACATCGTGCTGACGGACGACAACTTCGCAACCATCGTGGCGGCGGTCGAGGAGGGGCGGCGCGTCTACGACAACTTGGTCAAGAGCCTTGCGTTCGTGCTGCCGACGAACCTGGGGCTCGCGTTCATTCTGATGTACGCGGTGATGTTCTTGCCGTTCGACCCGGTGTCCAAGGCGTTGCTGTTGCCGGTGCTGCCGACGCAGCTTCTGTGGATCAACCTAGTGGCGGCGGTGGCGCTCGCGTTGCCCTTGGCCTTCGAGGCCAAGGAGGTGAACGTGATGAGCCGGCCCCCGCGCAGCCCGAAGGCGCCCATCATGGGCAAGCTGGTCGTGCGACGCACGATTCTGGCGTCCGTGCTCATGACGATCGGGGCGGTGGGGCTGTTTCAGCTCGTGCACGGGGGAGGTCTCGGAACGGGCGCGGGGGACCACACGCTTGCGGAAGCGCAGACCATGGCGGTCACGACGGTCATCTTCTTCCAGGTGTTCTACCTGATGAACTGCCGTTCGCTTCGGGACTCGGTGTTCAAGATCGGGTTCTTCTCCAATCCGACAATCTTCCTGGGGATCGGAATCACGCTGGCGCTGCAGGCGGCGTTCATCTACGCACCGCCGTTGCAAGCGGTATTCGGGACGACGGCCCTGGACGCCAAGGAGCTTGGGTTGTCGTTCCTGGCAGGCGTTGTGACACTCCCGATCATCACGCTCGAGAAGTGGATCAGCGCGAAGAGCCGCTGAACCCGCACGTTGCTGCCTCATCACCACGATGGTAGGCACCGTGGGATGGGACGTCTTGCATCGTGTCTCTCGTGGGCCACGGTCCTCATCCTTCTGTTTTCGCAGTTCTCTGTGGCGCACGCCGCGGACGCCGGGCCTGCCAAAGGAGTCGATGCCGGGGGCGATGCTTCGGTCGAGGAACTCGAAGCCGGGCCCAAGACCCCGGAAGGGCCGGACGCTGGTCCCACCTTGGCCGAGCGAGCAGCGACCTTGCGCTCCACACTCGCCAACCTGCTGCTCGTACTCGACGGCAAGGTTCCATCGGACGGCTTCATCGAGGACCTGTTCCCCTTCGATCTCCGCGATGAGAAGGCGGTCGACGCCGCACGCAAGGTCCTGACCGAGGACATTGCGAACTGGAACAAGAGATTGAAGGACCTCCGGGCGGTCTCCGACGCTGGCCCGCGAGACGCCGGCGTCGACGCGCAGGGGGCCGAGAAAGACGGCAAGGGGGCAAAGGGAGCAGCCGGCACGCAGGAGGATTCTGCACCGGACGCTGGAATCTTGGACGCGGCCAGGACCGTCGATGCGACGGCTGAGGATGCGGGCATCGACCGGCGCGTGGACGAGGCGACGGTGCTGGGGCTCGAGGTAGAAGTGGCCGGGGCGCGGCGGGCGTTCCTCGAACTTCCCGTGGACCAGCGACGCGCGCGGCTCGAGCAGGACGCGGAGCGCAAGCGCGTGGCCCTCGAGAAGGAGCGCGCCAACGAGGAGCGCGAGAAGGCCCTGGCGGAACAGAGGCGGGCCGAAGCAGCGCGTCAAAAGGCGCTCGCGGAGGCGGAGCGGGCGCGCGATGAAATGGGGCGCGTTGTCGCGAACGAACACGCCCGCATGGAGGGGGCTCGCGGGGCCCAAGCCATCTACCGTCGCGAGCTCGCGGAGCGGCGCCAGGCATGGGCCGCGCAGGCCTCCGCGCAGCAAGAGCGGGTCAACGCGCTCATCGACCGCGCCGCCCGGGTCGCCCCCATGTCTCCAGAAGCGAACGCACTGTACGACGACATCGTCGCGGAGCTGGCGACCCTGAGAGGTCAGGTCCGCGAGGGGCTCGGCGCCTACCGCCAGGCCCCACCGGCCGCGCGGTACACGCCGGACGCCAGCTTCGACGCGATCCGCAGCAAGCTCGCCGAGAAGGACCGCTCCGCGGTCGAAACGAGCGTCAGCGAGCTCACCGCGTCAGCCACCGACCTCGAACGGCAAGCCCGTTCCCTGGCATGGGACACCCTCGAGGCCTCTGTAGCGAAGGAGCGGGAGCTCAACGCAAAGCGCGTCGAGTTGCTCGACGTCATTTCACCCGCGAAGCGAGAGGACGTGCTCGGGTTCGGCCCCGAAGGCATCGCACAGCTTCGTCGCGAGCTCGACCGCATGGTCCTCGAAGGCGGTTGGTATCGCGCGCATGGCGAGGTCCGTATCCGAGGGCTGAAGGACCTCTCGAGCAACCCCTTCTGGATCGGACAGGTCACGTGGACCGCCTTGCTGCTGCTCGGCGTGCTCGGCGCGGTGATCTACGTGCGACGCAGGGGTCCGGATGCGCTCGAACGTCTGCGGGTCGGGATCGTTCGATCGATTCGTCGTCCCAGCCTCGCTCGCCCCGTGGCTGCGATCATCGACGCCCTGGTGGCGGTGCTTCCTCCCCTGGTGTTCCTGCTCGGCGTGCTCGGCGCGGAAAGAGCGCTCGGAAAGACAGCGGAGCTCGTGGAGTTCTCCGTCCCGCTGCGTCTGATGCTGTGGTACGCGAGCTACCGACTCTTCATCATCGCATCCCATCGGCTGCTCTACCGAGCCATCTCCCGCGGCGCCAAGGAGGGTCCTTTGGGAACGGCGAGCCGCCGCAGCGGGCTGGTCGCCCGGTCGGTCCGCATGGTCGCTCGCTACGGTTTCTCCGTGGCCATCACGCTCATCGTTGCAGCCGAGGTGTTGGGCAAAGGATACCTCTACCACCTCGTGCTGCGTTTCGCGTGGCTCGGCGCCTTCCCCATCTTCTTCGTGCTCGTCCGTCGATGGCGTGGAGACATTGCCGATGCCTACCTTGCGCACCGCACGGAGGGGCGTTTCGCCGACCTCGTCCGCTCCACGCGCGATCGTTGGTTCGGTTTCTTCGTGGCGGTCGCTGCCTTCGCCATGGTCCTTGGGCAGGTCTCCTTGCGTGCGGCCCGCCGCTTCGTGCTTGGCTTCGAGCAGACGCGCAAGGCGCTGGCCTTCCTGTTCCGCCGACGGCTCGAGAAGCAGGCAGCCGAGGTCACCAGCGCCCCGACGGAGGAGCAGCTACCCGAGGACCTACGCGCGTGGTTCTCGGAAGACCCAGTATCGGACGAGACCTACGCGATCACGGACCTCGCGGGAATGGATCGCTTCGAGGCGCAACACGATCGGTGGGTCCAGGGCATGAAGTCCACCGCGTTGATGGTCGTGGGAGAAACCGGGTTCGGCAAGACATCGTGGCTGAATGCGGCCCAGACGCGCGTGAGCGGACCGGTCCGGCGTGTCACGCTGCGGCGGAGGATCGTGCGCGAGGACGAGTTCCTCGCCTTCCTTGTGCGCGAGCTCGACCTCGAGCTCGATGGGTCGGAGCCGGCCACGCGATCGAAGGTCATCGACGCAATCGCAAAGGCCGAGCGGCAGGTGATCCTGGTCGACGATGCGCACCTCCTCACGCTGCGCGGGATAGGCACGCTCGATGCGTGGGACGCGTTCTCGGATCTGGTCGAGCGAACACGCCACAACACGCTCTGGGTTGCGTCCATGAACGGATTTGCGTTCCAGCATCTGGCCTGGACGCGGGGAGGGGTGGAGCCGTTCCGCGAGAAAATTCACCTTCGATCCTGGTCGGAGGCACGCATTGCTTTGCTCCTCGACTCGCGATCCCGAGAGAGCGGCTACGAGATGGTCTACGACGACCTCGTGGTGGACAAGCTCGAGGGGGTGCAGGGCGAAGCCCAGCTCGTCAGCACGCAGGAGGGATACGTGCGCCTGATCTGGGACTACGCCGACGGGTGTCCGCGGGTGGCGCTTCATTGCTGGAAAAACTCCCTCGTGCCCGACGGGCCCAAGCAGGTGCGGGTGCGGCTGTTCCGCCGCCCCAAGTCGGACGAGCTCGAGTCGCTCGACCACACGGAGCGGTTCGTGCTGGCGAGCGTGGTGTGGCACGGGTCGCTGACGCGGGACGAGGCCGTGACGTCACTGAACCTGAGCTTGCCGGTGTGCGAGGACGCGTTCGACAAGCTTCATGACCAAGGTGTGGTCGAGGAGCGGGAGGGGCGTTTCCACGTCGTGACCCGGTGGCTCTGTCCCGTGCTCCGTTTCCTTCGACGAAAGCACCTGATCGAGGACTGATGCTGCTTCGACCCAACAGGGAGGTCTGACATGAACGGTCTTGAAAGTCCCACCGACGCAGGCGCTGCCAGCGTGCTCGACACCATTCGGCTGGGAGGCGTGATCACCGGCATCGTGGTGCTCATCGTCACGTGGTTCGCCGTGCGCATCCTGACCGGGACCCTGTCCACGCTGGGCGACCGGTTTGCGGCCAAGCGTTTGGTGCTCGCACAGATTGCCACGCTGAGCCGGTTCGTCATCTACCTGCTCGGTCTCACGCTCGCGGTGGGCGCATCGATTCACCTTTCAAAAGAGGTCATCCTGGCCCTGACGGGGACGGCGGCGGTGACCATTGGGTTCGCCCTCAAGGACCTCGCTGCCTCCGTGCTCGCGGGCATCACCATCATCGCCGACCGCCCCTTCCAGGTCGGAGACCGTGTCACCTTCGGCGGATACTACGGCGAGATCACGGAGATCGGGCTACGGTCCGTCCGCCTCGTCACGCTCGACGACAACGTGATCACCATTCCCAACAACAAGTTCCTCACGGAGGTCGTGTCCTCGGGCAACCTTGGCGCCCTGGACATGCTCATCCAGCAAGACTTCCACATCGGGATCGACCAGGACTTCGCCCTCGCCAAGCGCCTCGTCACCGAAGCCATCACGAGCAGCCGGTTCGCCTACCTCAAAAAGCGCTGGAATGTGACCGTGAACCAGGTCGTCGTGGACAACTACTTCGCCATCCGGATCCGCTCCAAGGTCTACGTGCTCGACGTGCAATACGAGAAGGCCCTGGAGACCGATGTCACGGAGCGGGTCATGACGGCATTTCGAGAGCACGGTATCCGTCCGCCCGCGGTGCTTCACCGGAGCATCGAAGGCGGCCGTTCGGACGTGGGCGCGGCAGCATGAGGCGAGCAGGGCGTCGAATTCCTGCTGTTCTTCGTTACTGATTCGTTGGATGTGGAATGTTGAATCCTCGCCGTCCCTGACCACTGCCACCCACAACGTACGGAAATGGGCAACTTGTTCCTGGACCCCTGATCCGGAGCGAAGCGACGGACCGCGGGGGCAACCTCTGGATCTTGCTGTACCAATGGCAAGGCGGCCCGCCACCAACAAGGTGGGCGGCGCGTGAGAGGGCTCCTTCCCCCGAGGCGGGGGAAGGCTGGGATGGGGGCCCTAGCCGAGGCAGCACGGGGATTGTGGCTCGGGTAGCAC
>Ga0209575_10000849_pt1 | contig 14828 bp, 6 predicted proteins | sample Medcelwee11metaG_FD_187172 | JGI IMG/M metagenome (GOLD analysis project Ga0209575, IMG submission 187172) | Freshwater pond sediment microbial communities from the University of Edinburgh, under environmental carbon perturbations - Medium... | ecosystem: Environmental > Aquatic > Freshwater >...
TGTTGAGCCTGTTTGCACAGGTCAAAGCAGACGCCGAACCGGGTGCTTTGGGCACCGCCTTTACCAACACCGTAACGGTGGATGACCGCGATCCGCAACCCGATCCGACCCCGGACAATAACCGCGCCACCGACACCGATACCCTGGTGCCGCCCACGCCCGGTTTAGCCCCGGATTATGTGATCAGCAAAGACGACAGCCAAACCGAAGTGCGGCCTAATCAACCGCTGACTTACCAGGTCACGGTGCGCAACGTCGGCGGCGATGGCACCGACGTGGTGATCACCGACACTTATCCGCTAACTGCGCTGACCGAAGTCACCGCCAGCCACGGTGGTGTGGTAGACACCGTGGCAGGCACAGTGACTTGGCGCTTGCCGCTGTTTAAGGCGGGCGAAAGTCAAACTTTCACCGTGAACGCGGTGGTCGGCGCGACTGCACCCAACAAAATCATCAACACGGTGGCAGTGGAGGACAGCGATCCCCGCTTAGACCCGACCCCCGACAACAACCGCGCCAGCGACACCGATACGCTGCTGCCGTTGACGCCAGATGCCGTGCCGGACTATGTGATCAGCAAAGACGACCAGCAAACCCAGGTAGCGCAAGGACAGGTGATTCAATACCAAATCCGGGTGTTCAACCAAGGCGGCGCTGGTCAAGAAGTCGTGATCAGTGACCGCTATCCGCTGACGCAACTGGAGATTCTGGGGATCAGCCCGCAAGGCACAGTGGATCGTGTCAACGGCCTGATTCAGTGGACTTTGCCAACACTGGGCGCAGGCGAAAGCCAGGTGTTCACGGTGACGGCCAAAGTGATCACTACCCAGACCGGCGGCAGCCTGACCAACACCGTCAGCGTAGACGACCGCGATCCACGCCTAGACCCCACACCCAACAACAATCAGGCAGTGGACATCAATACCCTGATACCACCGTTAAGCGACAGCCCGGTGGGTACGGATGAGGGCACAGCGGTGACGCCGACCGAGCCAAGCACCCCGGCCCCGGCTGATTTTACCGTGACTAAGAGCGATGGCGTGACTCAGGCTGAACCAGGCCAAACCCTCACTTACCAGATCACGGTCAGTAATGTCGGCGGTAGCAGCGGCACCGTGCTGGTGGTGGACGAATATCCGGCGGCGTTGTTGACGGTGAGCAGTGTCAGCGAGGGCGGTGCCATCCAAGACGGCAAAGTGGTGTGGACGCTGGACAGCTTAGCCGCTGGCAGCAGCCGCACCGTGACTTTGACCGCCCAAGTCAATCCGCAGCTCGATCCGGCATTGCTGGCAAGCTTTAGCAACCAGGTACAGGTCACGCCCAGTGGAATCGGGGCTTTGCCCGACCCGACGCCAGACAACAACCGTGCCTCCGACACCGACGCGCTGGTCGCAAAACCGGTGACTCCGCCGCAGCCGTTCCAGTCCGGTGATGTGCCACCAGTCAACGACAGCTTCGTGTACTACTACTATGAACACGAAGTCAGCCGCGATTATGTGGAAGAATATGGCGACCGCTTCTGGTTGTTTGACTGGCATGACATTCAGTTCAAATTGCCGCCGTTGCCGGTCGCGCCGATCTTCAGCGGTCTAGTCGCTCCTGGCACCGCCGTGACCTTGCACCTGTATGACGAGCAGGGCGTGCCGTTGGGCAGCAATATGGTGATGGCAGACACCGGCGGTAACTGGTTGATGACCTTCCCCAATCTGGTGTTGTGGGATAATCCGCACTCGGTTGAGGTGCAGCAATTACCGGCGCTGTATAACCACAACGACATGAGTGTGTTCGATATGCGCACTTATTTCGTGCCGGCGATCAACAGCCAGTTGTTCTTCAGCCACACCTTGTCGGTGAATCCGATCTTCGCGTTCGCACCCGCCAAGATTCTAGCGGCCCTTCATGAAGCCTATGAGCGCCCGTTTGCGATCAATTGGGATAACTTCAATGCCTATGAATTCGTGACGGGTTCGACCACCACCACGCAATCGACGATGTAAGGGGGAGCGGAGTGCCAAACCGTAGTTTGGCACTCCAAGCGGTGTCCTTTCTGCTCCTTGAACGGAGCCGCTTGCCCTGAGCGGAGTCGAAGGGAAAGGAGATTGTAGCCAGTTCTTATCACAATACTTTCCCCTGTAACCAAAAAGCCATTCATTTAAACAAAATTGCCACGCATTTAAAGCATTTTTTTCTGCTTTTCTGCTAAATTAATTCCACAACTAAACCAGAAAGCGGTTTTGGGGGTCAGGTACTCTGAGAATAATATAAAGCTTTACAAAGGAGTGCGGATTATTGGCATTAATGCTTCAAAAATCCGGCTACCCTGACATCTAAAGCATTATTAAAGAATTTGGTGAAATATCCCACAGCAATGACCCTCCTGAGGTACAACGCAGTCAGGCTTGTGGTTTAGCCTCGGTTCAGTATTTTTATTCACTTTTTCATTTGGGGATTATTTCATGTCTAACCGTTTGACTCAGGCAATCCGCCGCTGTTTTGCGCCGGGTGCTTTTTCCGTGCTGGCGCTGTGCGCTGGGTCGGTCGCCCAGGCGGCCCCACCACCGGCTCCACAACTGGCCACCGAGAACCAGGGACTAGACATCACGGTGTCTTGGAGTCCTGTTGACCAAGCGGCGGGCTATCACCTGTTTTATGCCAGCAATCCCCTGGACGGTCAGATTCACAGTGTGGATATGGGTGCGGCGACCTCGTATGCCGGCACGTTATGGGAGGGCGCGTCTTTTTTTGTGGCAGTGACTGCGTATAACGCGGACGGCAGCAGCGCCTATTCCAATGTGGAACTGGTGCAAGCCTTCGACCCGGCCAACCTAAATCCGCAAAGTTTACCCTTGCAATTCAAGCAGGTAGCCGTGGATACCCCAGTGGCGTTTCTGCCCGAAGACCGCCAAGTTGTCGCGGCCCGCCGTGCCAGTGTGGCAGATAGCGTCACTGAAATAGACCATGAAGACGGCTTGCTGGGCATGACGGTACACATCGCCCCCGGCTTGATCGAGCGCGATAACTTGCCGCTGAGTTTCTGTTTGGATTTAGACGGGATTTGTGAGGTTTTACAAGTCTGGGACAGCGAACAAGAAGCTTATGCCGACCGGCTGACAGTGGAGAAAGTGTATACCGATGTGGAAACCAGCTTGTATCTGGAATTGAAACTGCCCGATAGCCTAGTGGACAAACTGCGTCCGCGCTTGAGTCAGCCAGTGGAATACACCATCCGCGCCACCTTATTAGACTCGCCCAATGCGGCTAATACTGGCGTTGAACTGGCGCGAGTGGTGTTAGTCGATTTACCCCCAAGCGACGAATCACGGCGGGCGCGGCGGGAGGGCACAGGAGCGGCCTTGCGTTTAGCCAAAGAACTTAAAAAGACTTTCGGCAGCAGTCTGTTCGGCATCGCCTATATCTTGGAAGGGGCGATGATGGTCTATCGTTACACGCCTAAAGATGCCACTGAAAATGTCAGCGGCGCACTGGTGCAAGCCAAGGCCAAGGCTAATCCCCAGTTGTTTGGCATGGATGTCGATTTGCTGAGTTCAACCGGTTATTTCCTGCTGCAAAGCGGCCATGCCCTCCACGCGCATTACGATATCTCGCTGTTTCAGAAACTCAGCATCGTCGGCAATGACTGGGTGTTTGATTCCTCAGCACCAAAAAAGTTCCGCGAATTGACCAGTGCCGAAAAGGCGATTATGCCCAAACCCCCTGAAGATAAAGAACTGGGCATCATCATAGAAAACAAACCCGATAAAGAAATACCTGGTAGTTTCGTCACCGCCGATGTGAAAAATCTGTTTCCAGAATGGGAACATGAGTTCAAGAAAAGCAAAGCATTTCTGGTTTATATCGTGCCAGTTTATGTGGAAGGCGGGGTTTTTGGAAAGCTGCACGCCGACGGTAAAATCGGTTTGAAATTCAATAAAGAAAAACAGGTCGTGTTATTTGCCGAGGAAGTTGGCCCCGGTGTGTCGGTGGGCGCTAAAGCCTCAGCCACCGCCTTTTTCCTGCTCGCAGCGACCTCTATCAGCGCCGAATTGACGCTGCTCAAGCTCGTGGCTGGCGTGTCGGCGGATATCGAAGTGATGAACTATGTGAAAAACAGGAAAGGCTTGAGTTTCTCTGTGGATTTGGTGTTAAGTGGCCCAGAAGGTGAAGTCGCCTTAAAGGTCGAATATCCCTGGCTCGAATTCAAAGGCATCGTGCCAAAATGGGCTACCAAGGAATACAAAAAGAAGCTGGTTAAATGGAAGGCTTTCAAGAAAGAACTCGCCAAATGGACGATCTATGAATGGCAGTCGGACAAAGGCGGGGTCGTGAAAAATAACGAAAGCCAGGTCAGTTCTGAGGGTTCGAGCGAGATACCGGAATTCAAATTTAGCGACGAACCTGTCCTCACGCGGCCAGACACCCAATCACCGTGGGCGTGTTTTTATGAGCATGAAAACTACCAGGGCAAATCCTTGTGCTTACCACTGACACGCAATCATGAAGGCATTCTATCCTTTCCGTTGGCAGCGGCGAAAAGCGGTTTTAACGACCAAGTGAGTTCGTTCAAGCTGTGGGGCGATGCGGATTTTGGGATACATCTGACAGTGTTCCAGCATGGCGATTACACCGGACATCAGATGAACTTCGTGACTCATGGCGAGGAAGGTTTCGGTGATTTCAAAGGCTTCCATCCAGAAATGAAACTCAATGACCAGATCAGCTCATTGATGCTGCGCAAAGCTGCACCCAAACTCGGTGCGTGGCCCGACCTGCCGAGCAATGTCGAACCCTGGGGGGCAGGTTTCTGTATGTGGCAAGGGGTCAACTACACGGGCGACCGCGAGTGCTATCTAGACAGCAAAGAGTTTTCCAGAGTTTCTGGTGCAGTCGGGCGCAACAACGCCAGTGCCCTCAGAATTTGGGCGGCGATGGAGGGCAGTTTTGAGGTGTATTTTGGGACACACTCAGCCACTTCTTTCCTCGGTGGCACGATGCTCGGTGCGTGGTTGCACCCCGGTGAAGTCCTGGAATTGCCTATCTTGGGATACGATGGCATCCCTTACTTTAACGACAACCTAGTCGGTGCGGTGGTGCGTGCCCGCCAGGGTACGGTATATAACTGGAATATGCCCTTCCTGGTGTTGTAGTTGTCTGGTTGCTGGTTGATACCGTCGAGGCGGTATCAACCAACAAACCCGCCTGCTGTCACTCTTCCATGACATTGATGAATGATATTGAACACAATGAACAAAAACGCCTTATGGCTAGGGTCTGCGGTCTTGTCGGTCGCGGTGGTGGCAGGACTCTGGGTGGTGCTTGCGACTGAGCCGTCCGCGCCTGCGCCCACCGCACCCAAGGTGGCAGCTCAGGAACGCAAACCCGCCGCCCCCACGGTGAAAACGGACGAGAAAAAACCAACCGCTGAAGCCGCGCTTACGCCGGTTTTTCAGTGGTCTGAAGGCGCACGTCGCCACACTTACCGTTATCAGTCAGAGAGCGCAATTAAAATCAATACCACCGTGACCGATCAGGGCGCACAGTGGCAAGAGGTGCCGCTGACGCTGCAAGGCACGCTGAATCTGCGCGTGTTCAACCAGGTGGATGACTACATTTACCTGGGTTTTCAACTGGCCCCCCTGACTGTGACCCACGGCGGTCGGGACATGCCGGTCTTGGCACAACTCTATGGCCGGTTTTTCTTGGTGAAACTGTCGCCACAAGGCCGGTTCCTCAAGTTTTATTTTCCAGCGTATCTGGCTACCCCAGAAGAGCAGGGCGCACTCAGTGAACTGGTGTCCTCGGCGCAAATCGTCTTGCCCACGCCAACCCCGCCGCCCACTGAGTGGGACAGCGAAGAAAGCCACGGTTCGGGGGACTACACCGCGCATTACCGCTGGCAAGCAGGCCAAGTCCACAAGCAAAAGCGTGCCTATAGCCGCATCAGCGAACTCGCCAATCAAGCCTGGGACGGGCTGAAACTCAACGGCAAGGTTTTAGATTCCAAGACCGAGGCGCGTTTAGGCCGTCCTTGGCTGGAAAGCCTGTCGCATCAAGAACACCTGGTGTTTGCCTCGGAATATGGCAAGTTGGCAGAAATCGTTTTGAAATTCACCTTACAAGCGGTCGCGGCACCGCTCGATGGCGACTTGGAGATTTGGCAAATGCCCGACGACCCGCGCCAAGTACAAGCGCGCCTGTTGTCCATGCACACTCTCCCGGCGGGCCAACTCAGCATGAGCGAGCACATGCGCGAGGCGCGGCTGGCACAACTGCGTGAACAACTCGCTGGCATAGACGTGGGTATGTTGCTAGAGGGCGTGCGCTTAGCCCCCGATGATAAAAGTGGCAATCAATACAAACAGCATCTCATGGACTATCTCGAACTGCATCCCGAAGCCGCGCTGGAACTGGCTGCTTTGATGAAACAAAACCTGTATTCGGGCAGCGTCACCGCCACCTTGGTGAATGCGCTGCAAATGGCGGGCAGTGTACCGGCGCAGCAAGCTTTGCTGGAGTTAATGGACGATCCCCGCGAGGAATCGCGCACCTTGGTGACTCAAGCGGTGATGGCGGCAGGCGGCGTGGTTCGACCCGATCCGCTGCTGATTAACGGGTTGTGGCAACGGGTGGAAAATCAGGCACCAGCACACTCGACCGCGTTACTGGCTTTGGGCCGACTCGGCGGGGCACTCGACGAAGCCGGTGATACGGCCTCGGCACGCGACATCCGCGAGCGCTTGGGTACTTATCTGCAACAACCGGAACGCACCGACGGTGAGCGGGTGTTGGCCTTAAAGAGTCTGGTGAACACCCAAAGCGTGGACATTTATCCGCTAGTCGAGCCATATCTACAAGCCGAACAGCTCGACACCCGCGCCGCCGCCCATCAAGCCCTGGGCGGACTGGATGATCCGGCAAGTCATGCCACTTTGTTAAATACCCTCAGCCAAGACCCGGAAAGCCGAGTACGCCAAAGCGCATTGATGTCCTTGACCCAACGACCAGATCAAAGCAGCGCTGCAACCGTGACGGCGGTGGCTAAACAGTTACCCCAGGAAACCAACGAGGAGTTACGCACTGGCCTGATTCAATTCCTGGGTTCGCACAAACAGAGTGATCCGTCGGCTGTCGCCGCTTTGCAACAACAACTACAGCAGGAGACCGACCGTAATCTATTGAAAGAATTATATAAAGCTTTGTATCAACCAGCGGCGGTTGACACCCCAGCACCTTAACTCACCGACCTACACCTCACCTAAGGAAATTGCATGTCTACCTGTTCTCTTAAACTGCGCCGCTGGCTTACCGGCCTTTGCTTGGCTGCCGCCAGTTTATTACCCTTAACCGGCCAAGCCGCTCAAAAAATTCTCCTGTTGGCGGACTTAAATTCCACCACCCAGCAAGCTGCCGCACGGGGTTTTCTGGCCGCCCTGGGACAAACTTTTGCCGTCGGCCAAACCCAGTACCCGCTGGGTGGTGGCTTTAGCGTGGACATCGAGACCGACCTGACTGCGTTGATTGCGCACAGTCAAGACCCTGAAGTGCTGGCACTGGCTTGCGTGACTTCGGTGGTCTGTCGGGAAGCCACGGAAATGGAAGCGGCCAAGGATCTGTTGGTCATTACCTTAACCGCGACTTCCTCCGAACTGGGTTTTGGTGAGAACCTTCTGCGCATGGCACCCTCGAATGCGACTCAGGCCAATGCGATTTATAGCCGACTCAAATCAGGTATCGGCACGGGCCGTTTCGCCGTGGTTTACGAGCCGGATGCTTATGGAGCCGACCTCTACGAGAACTTTGTCTACGCTTATCTGGGCGAGGTGATGCTGGGCAACGATCCGCCGCAATGGAGTCTGAGTTTACCGTTGCACAGCCGTCTCAACCTACATGCCTCGCAAAAAGACGTGGACGCAGCCAAGGTTTTGCAAATTCTCGCCAGCCAGTCCCTGGATGCCGTGGTCTACCTGGGTAATACCGAGAGTTTTCTCGACTTGACCGACGCCACACGCGGTGGCAGCACCCAAGCCGCAGCGCGTTGGTATGCCGGTGACGCGGTGTCTGGATTGGCGGCGGGCAAAGGCTTTCCCCAGCTTGAAATCATCAGCTTGTTCGGCAGCAACCGCGATGAGCCGGTGCAATATTATTATGGTTATGACGCGGCAGAATTCTTGGTCAAAGCGGCGATTGTGTACCTAGAACAGGGCGGCAGCGAGCGGATTAATCTGCTGGAAAGCGCGAAAACCGTGACGATGGTGGGCAAAACCGGCTCAAAAAGTGTTGATTCTGCCGACACAGAAGCGCTGTTCACCGTGTTATTACACCAAACCGATGGCACGGTGAGCACCACCACGATCAGCGGCAAATTGAACTAAGACCCACTGCCCTCTCAGGAGCAAACCCAGATGACCTCTATTTTTGGAAGAATTGCCGCTTTCTGTTTAACCATCCTCTTGTTACTGCGCGTCGCTGACGCGCTGCCGCCACAAACTCCGCGCTTGAGCCTGGAAAAACAGGGCTTGGACATCAGCTTGAATTGGGAGAAAGACAGCACCGCCACGGGCTATCGCCTGTATTACGCCCCCTATCCTGGCATGGAAGTGATTGGCAATCTGGACTTGAGCCAACAGCACACATTTGCCACCGCGTTACCAAATGGCGCGGCGTTTTACGTGTGGGTCAGCGCTTATAACGCTGACGGCGAGAGCCGCTATTCCAATATTGAACATTTTGTGATCGACAATAAAGTGGTCGCGTTCCTGCCGGTGAATACCAACACCGGTACGCAGTTGCAAGCCGGTCTGCAAGAAGCCTTTGCGGACATGCCAAGCGCTCGCCTGGAAGTGGTGTGGGTAGACCCCAACGACAACGACCAACTGGCCACGCTGTTTTTTGGCACTGAGACCCTGCGTGGCTACGCTGAAGACCCAGACGTGGTGGCTGTTGTCACCGCAACCACCGGACAGACTTTAGCACTGACCAAATATGACATGACAAACCCGCTGTTGGTGATTTCCGCCACCGGCACCAGCACTCAATTGAAAGATATTGATAACGTACTCACGCTGGCCCCCGATAACTTTGCGCAAGCTGAGTTGATTTTTGACAGCCTCAACGACTATGCGATTGCACAACAAAAGCATGTCAAATACGCGGTGTTATTGAATCGCCAACCCGGTTCTGTGGCCTACAGTTTCGATGCCTATGATTATCTGCTGCTGCACGACATCTACAACGGCATCGCTATCCAAAGAGGCGGCGGAATCACTGAAAACGACCAACCGCTGTTATACCCGCAACTGGTAGGCAGCTTCTTTTATGACGGCAGCACGACTAGCATCGACAGCGCTCTGGCGACGTTGGATATTTTGCAACCCGACGCGGTGCTGCACATCGGTTTTGGCAGTCAGTTCCAAACGCTGGTGGAACAGCGCCCTGGTTTTCTCTGGCTGGGTAGCGATTCCAGCTATAATTACTCAACTTATCAGGGCAAAAATGTGGCCGTTGTCAGCATGAGCGGCCAGCTCAAAGACTACGGTTATGACGCAGGCGGTTTTTTGAAAACGGTGATGGACGCCTTGAGTAGCGGCATGTTGGATCGTCAAGGCATTCTCGATGCGACCAGAGAACTGGGTGTCACCTACGCCGGGCGCACTGGCGTGAAAGGTTTTGAGGTCGAACAACCGGGGAGTTTCGAGTTGCTCATGCCCGGCGAGCAGGATTGGATTAAGATCAAATAACTCACCAATCAGCAAAATAATTAGCCGCCAAAGAGCGCCGATTATATCGGCGCTCTTTGGCGGCTTTGTGCGGTCAAGCGATTACAAAATGAGAACAGGTACCTAAATCGTCATGACGATTTGAAATCAATCACAAAATAGCTCAAACACACAGGAAACAATAGGATGAAAAAAATAGCCCTTAATTCAAGCAAGCTGCTCTTATCTGCCGCGATCATCGCGCAACTGGGTGCTTGTGCAGGCAAACCGAGTTGGGAAAAGCGTTATGAAGAGTCCGCCACCCCGATCATGGAAGAATATCACGCCCGCGCCGTGGCACTGACCGCCGATCCGTCTAAGTATCGGTTTCACTTCCGTTTACTCTTTGCCAGCGACGCCAAAAACCAGTTTACCCTGCACGCCAACTACCCCAACGGGATAGCTGAGTTGACCGACACCGCCAAGGCCGACATCGTGAAGGAAGTCGCCCCCTTAAAAGCCCGCAAAGACATCAAAAATCTGCACATTGAAGTGGTGGGTCACACCGACAGCAGCCCCATCGGCGGCTCCTTGCGCGACCAATTCCCAGACAATCAAGCGCTGTCTTTGGAACGCGCACGCCAAGTGGCGCTGTTTTTACGCGAACACCTGAGCTTGCCAGACTCCGCAGTGGGCTACACCGGCGCGGGTGCCGCCCAGCCAATCGCCGACAACGGCAGTCCTGACGGTCGCGCCCAAAATCGCCGCGTCGAGGTCCAGCCGCAATTTGGCGAACACGCCATCATTGAAGTGGTGAACGACCCTGAAAAAGAACTCCATCTGACTGAAATCCCAGCCGATTACGTGCCCTGGTGGCAACCGCTGGTGACTGAACAAATGAATCCCAAAGTCGAAAAGCGCACTTTCCAAGGCATAGAAGAAGTGCTGTTGCGCGCCTTAAAACACTCAAATCAGATTCACGTCTTCAGCGATTTGCCGCTGATTCGAGAAACCGTGATCGACGAGGCTAAGGGTAAATTTGACACCCATGTGTTTGTCGAAGGCAAATACGGGCGCATCGACAAACCCACCGGCAGCTTGCTAGAAACCGGCGGCCCGTTGCGTTTTGAAGAAGATGAATGGACTTTAGAAGCCGGGCTGCGCAAAAAACTGATCACCGGCGGCGAACTGGAAGTCTCGGAAAAAATCGGCGAGCGCGATAACAACTCGGAATATTTCAATCCCCATCAACAAGGCAACGCCAAATTAGCGCTGACCTTCCGTCAGCCTTTACTCAACGGCGCGGGTTTTGAATACAACGAAAGCCAAATCGAAGTCGCCAAAGTTGACCAAACCGTGTCAATGGACGAATTCATGCGCCAAGTGTCGGCGCATTTGCTGGAAGTCGAACGCGCCTATTGGGCCTTGTATTTGGAACGCGCTAACTTACTACAAAAGAAGCGTTTATTCTCCGACGCCGAAAAAGTAGTAGCCGAACTCGAATATCGGCGCGGCATCGACGCACTGGCCAGCCAAGTTACCCAAGCGCGGGCCGAACTGGTGTCACGTTACGCCGCCAGCGTGCGTTCAGAACAAGCGGTGCGCAATGCCGAAGGCAAATTGCTGTCTTTGATCAACGATCCCAGCTTATTAGCCAACGAAAACTTTGAACTGGTCACCAGCACCTCGCCGAAAATGCTGGCCGCCGTCACCGACGTGACCAAAGCCGCCGAAATCGCCCTCAGCCGCCGTCCAGAAATTTTGCAGGCATTTCGCCAAATGAAAGCCGGTACAATTCGCGCCCAAATGTCAGAAAACGAATTGCTGCCGATTCTCAACTTGGTGGTAGAAACCTCACTGCATGGCTTACGCGGCGATTACGACACCAACGGAGCCATGAGCGATCAATTTGACCCGATGAAACTCAATTATAACATCGGCTTACTGCTGGATATTCCGCTGGGCAATCGCGTGGCCGAAGCGCGTCATCGCCGCCGACTGTTAGAAGTACGCCAGTTGACCAATCAACTGCGCACCTCGATTGAAACCATTTTCCTCGAAGTGCAAGTTTCAGTGCGTGAACTCGACACCGCCTATCGAGAAATGCTCAGCCAATACCAAGCGATGCTGGCCTACAAATCCAAACTGGCTACCCTGGAAGAACGCCGCAGCTTAAGTCTTGGTCAAACTGACCAAAGCCAATATTTGAAACAACTATTGGATGGACAAGCGGAAGTCGCCAATGCAGAACAAGCATTTCTATCCAGCTATGTGGCTTATAACATCGCCCACAGCAATTTAGATCGCGCCGCCGGGGTGTTTTTGGAAGCCCGTCAAATCACTTCCAAACAAGAGTCAGATCAGGACACTGGCTTGCCAGTACTCAAGCTGGAACAAAACAAAGACCGCCAGCCTGTTTTGACCGCGCCAACGGAACGGGTGTTGCCTTAATTAAGTCTTAAACATTAAAACTAAAGGAGTGACAAACTACGGTTTGGCACTCCTTTTTTTGCGCTGTCATCTGCCATGCTACAATCGAGCCGGGATGTTCAGCCCAGTAGTGTGGACAACGAAAAAATCACCCCCTACCGGGCTTGTCAGACCGAATAGCGCTTAGTTTGAGCATACCGAGACAAATGTACGTCATTCGACACCTCTTGCGGAAGGAATCATTCCCCATGCAGCCCCGTTTTCTTTCCCTTTGCCTGCTGGTCTGCTTGCCCTTCGCCGTCAGCGCACAAGACGTTGATATCTCTACCCTGACCAGCCTGTCGCTGGAGGATTTACTCAACGTGGAAATCACCACTGCCAGCAAAACCCTGGAGCGGGCCGATCAAGCGCCAGCCACGGTGTATGTGTTTACCGCCGAGCAAATTGCCGCGCTGGGTTTGCGCGATCTCAAGGACGTGCTGGCGCTGGTGCCGGGCGTGGACACCTCCGATAACCATTTCTTTCTGCAAGGTGGCCAGCGCGGTTTTATGGGGCCGTTTTCGCAATCGCTGCTGCTGGTGGACGGGCGCGAGATGAATAATCTGATCGCTGGGGAAACCTTTATTTCCGAGCAATTCCGCACCCACAATATTCAACAGATCGAAATCATCGCCGGGCCGGGTTCGGCACTGTACGGAGCGAACGCGGTGGGCGGAGTGATCAATCTGATTACCCGTTCGGCAGCGGATACGCAGGGCACGCGGGTGGGCCTGAACGCCGGAAGTTTCGATACGCGCAGTGTGGATGTCACTTTCGCTGGCGAGGACAATGGCTGGAAATACGCCGGATCGTTGGCGAGCTATGACAGCGCCAGCGAAGATTTCTCCGAGTTTCTCTCCTCCCCCGCGCTGGCCTCGCCAGCAGCGGAAAATAACGCCTACCGCCATCTGCCGAAAGAGTACGGCTACGCCAACGACAGCGACGCTTTGCCGATCAGTCTGTCGCTGGAAAAATCTGGTGTTTACACGGGGTTGGAATATTACCGCAACCGTTCCGGGCGTGGCACCGCTTCGATTCAGTGGGATTACACCGGGGCCGAGGACGAGCGGGAACTGTTGATGAATTATCTGGGTTATCATTTGCCCTCGCTGTGGCAGGGCAAGCTGGAGATGCGTCTGGAATACCGCCATTACTGGGAAAAATTCTGGGGCAATCACACCGAATCCACCGGCGCGTTGGAAGACCCCGACAGCGGCAAGCTGATTACCGACGGCGCGACCCTGGCCGATGTGGAAAACTTCCGAGGCTATTACAGCAACCAGCGCAGCAAAGGATCGCGCAAGCATATCGCGCTGATCGAAGGGATTTACCGGGCCGATAAACACACCGTGGTGGCGGGGTGGGATTATGAACACAGCGACATCATCGGCGCGGCCTGGTCGCGCACCGACGGCCCGCATCCCGAAGTCGGCGCGGCGCAAACCCTGCCGGAGTTCCGCAACTGGAAAACCGGCCTGTACGGACAATGGCAGAGCAAACTGGCCGACGACCGCCTGACCCTGACCCTGGGCGCGCGCCTGGCTGCGCACCAGCGTTACGACGCTGCCCTGCTGCCGCGCGGCGGCCTGGTCTGGCAGGCGCGCCAGGGAACATTGTTCAAGCTGCTGTACGGCGAATCTTTCCGCGAGCCGGTGGTGTTCGAGTTATCGAGCAACCCGGACATCCAGCCGATGCGCATGAGTACCTGGGAACTGGCCTGGCATCAATACCTGGGGCCGTATTTCAAAAACGAAGCGGTGGTGTTTCTCAACCGCGCCAAAAATCGCATCGTGTCCGACGATGTGCTGGCGATAGCCAACGGCGGCACGCTGGAAGCGCAAGGCTTTGAAAACGTGCTGCATTTCAACTACGGCCCGCTCACCGGCTGGCTGAATTACACCTATATGGACACGGTGCGCGCCACGGATCACGGCGTGACCAGCGAGGTCTACGACATCCCCCGGCACAAGGCCAATCTGGCGCTGATTTACCACTTGGCCCCGCGCACCACGCTGGGCCTGGTGGGGCGCTTGCGCAGCGCGGCGGATACTGAATATCAGGACAACATTTGGCATATCGGCGGTTACACGGCCTGGGATATGACCCTGCGCCGTGAGGGAGTGGACTGGCTGGGCGGCAAAGCGGCGGTCAGCCTGAGCGTGAAAAATCTGTTCGACCGCGCCTATTATCACCCGGAGCCACGCGATGGCAACGCGCTCCAGCATCCGCAGGAAGGGCGCAGTCTGTGGCTGCGGGTGGAGTGGGGGATGTGAGCGAGGTGGTAGTGTTGTGCAAGTAGCTAAGTAGGGCGCGTTAGGCGCGTTTTTTTGCGCCGTAACGCACCATTTGAGTATGCCTCATACGGTGCGTTGCGCTATCGCTAACGCACCCTACCAGACTACCAGACTATCCTGAAACGGCGAACATCCCGCAAGAAATACCGTGCCTCGTTAGCTAATTTTAAGGACAGTAGCGCCGCTACCTCGTGACAAATTTTTTAGCTTCCCTGCTAAAAAATCACTCGCTCACGCGGCGACTCTTCCTTTTCTCCCCGATTCGTCCGGTGTCTCCCGTCCGCCTTCGCCACTCTGCGGCTTCGGCACACTCCTTCCCCCATGACTCTACGCCAATCACACCCGCTGCGTCTCCCCTCCGGCTTGCGCTTTC
>Ga0209575_10000850_pt1 | contig 14822 bp, 11 predicted proteins | sample Medcelwee11metaG_FD_187172 | JGI IMG/M metagenome (GOLD analysis project Ga0209575, IMG submission 187172) | Freshwater pond sediment microbial communities from the University of Edinburgh, under environmental carbon perturbations - Medium... | ecosystem: Environmental > Aquatic > Freshwater >...
AATTTCCACTGATTCAAATTTTTCTTTGGAAGTATTATCTGTAATCACCGTTTTTGGCGGTTTACCAAACATATGTTCCAGTTTGAGGTTGATGGGTTTCTGTCCGTCGGCTTGTTCAAACACAAAATCCATGTCTCCGGTAGTTTCGCCGACAACATACATCGGAGCACGTTCGCGCTCAGCAATGTGTTGCACCATCTCAACATCTTCGGCTTTCATCAACATTCCCATGCGTTCCTGACTTTCATTGCCCACAATTTCTTTGGCACTCAAGGTCGGGTCGCCCACCGGCAATTTCGAAACATCAATTCTTCCTCCGGTTGTTTCAACCAATTCCGACAGACAGTTCAGGTGACCACCTGCACCATGGTCGTGGATGGAAACAATGGGATTCACGTCGGCCTCGGCAAGTGTACGAATCACATTGGCAACACGTTTCTGCATTTCAGGATTGGCACGCTGCACAGCATTCAGTTCCACAGCATTATCATAATGACCGGTATCCACCGACGACACAGCGCCGCCACCCATACCGATACGATAATTATCACCACCCATCACCACAACCTTCTCTCCTACTTCGGGCGTTCCCTTCAGCGCATCTTTCATGGTACCGAAACCGACACCACCGGCTAACATGATTACTTTATCGTAACCGTATTTCTTGTTATTTTCTTCGTGTTCGAAAGTCAGCAACGAACCGCAAATCAGCGGCTGACCGAACTTATTTCCAAAATCAGAAGCTCCGTTCGAAGCCTTAATTAATATCTGCTCCGGTGTCTGATATAACCATTTACGAGCGGTAATCTTTTGCTCCCATGGTTTGTGGTTATTACGGGGATAAGAAGTCATATAAACCGCCGTTCCTGCGATCGGCAAACTTGCTTTTCCTCCACCAAGTCGGTCACGGATCTCACCGCCGGTTCCGGTAGCAGCACCGTTGAAAGGCTCAACAGTTGTTGGGAAATTATGTGTTTCAGCTTTTAACGAAATCACCGATTCGATTTCTTTGGTAACAAAAAAATCAGGTTTATCACCAGTTTTCGGAGCAAACTGCTCTATTTTAGGTCCGGCATTGAAAGCTACATTGTCTTTATAAGCTGATACAAGATTGTTTGGATTTTCTTCCGAGGTTTTACGAATCATTTTAAATAAGGAGAACTCCTTTTCTTCGCCATCGATCACAAACTGACCGTTGAAGATTTTATGGCGACAATGTTCCGAATTTACCTGCGAGAAACCGAAGACTTCAGAATCTGTCAGTTTCCGTCCGACTTTTTCACTGACTTCGTTCAAATACTGAATCTCATCGATACTAAGTGCCAAACCTTCCTGTTCGTTATACGCAGCAATATCATCAATATTCAGGATGGGTTCCGGTTGTTTTTCGATGGTAAAAATCTCCTGTGTCAGTTTCGAATAAATTCTTTCCAACATCGGATCATAATCCAACGTTCCCTGTACAGAAGGTGTCGGGGACATCAATCGAAATTCCTCGATGCGGAGAATCCCTGAAATACCCATATTCTGGGTAATCTCAACGGCATTGGTACTCCACGGAGTAATCATTTCACGGCGTGGACCGATGTAGTTCTCTGAAATTTCAGTCTGTTCGAGCAATTGCGCATTGCCAAAAAGCCAGACTAATTTTTCTAAATCGTTTTGAAGAAGCGGCTGCTTTGTCTGTACAGCATAGATGTGTTGCGAAGGGGTTCGGAAGAATTGAATCATAATAATTGTATCAATTTTTAGGAGCTGCAAAGATAGCTATTTTTACCCGCATTGATGATATATGACCGACAATTTTTAGAAGATATAGCCAAATTTTACCTGAAATGCCTCTTCATCTCTTGGCTCATAATTATATAAGTTTCTTTTAGCGATTGTAGTGTAATAACCAACCTTGCCAAACACATATTTTTTATTCTTTAATTGATAATCCAACTGAAGAGCAACAGTATATCCACTGCAAGTTTCAGATGTTATAAAATAATCCGGATAAATATTATGCCATGTATTGCCTGTGTAGGTACCTGTCTCATAAACATCCAACGTACATTCCGGGTTTGCAAAATAGCTTAAATAATAACCGGCTTCAATGACCGGACGAATTTTTTTCTCTGTCTGAAAAATATATTTTAACCCCAAAGTACCAGTGAAGTGATTCGCACTATACTCATAAATACCATAAACCCTGGAATGTGCTTTCTGAACAAAATAATCCTCCGCACCATACACTCTGCTATATGACAATTCTCCATACAACCCAATAGCGGGAGTAAAGCGCGGACTAACAATAGTTATCTGGCCGCCTATTTCAGGTATAACCGAACTGGCATATAACGATTCCAGCATATTAGTTAAATCCGGGTAAAACTTAATACGATAATACTGCATCCCACCAAAAACAGAAAAATCAAGGTCAATAAATTTCTTTTTGAAATCATTTTCGAAAATAATACAAGCAGTACCATCTTCACACACATTGTTATGGTAATCCTTCGTCAGTTCAATCATCGAACGTCTGCTAAAGTCTGCGCTTTCGGTTTTTTTTCGTATTAATTCATAATCTTTGAAAACGTATTTTAAAACCCCACGGTACTTCAGATCTACCTTCACCTTTAAGTCTACATAACTATCAGGGTTCTTACTCATAACGACCAGTTTTCCATCTGAATTTTCGATAAAGTAATACTCCAGTTCATCTTTGAAATAATAAAGATTTTTAAGTCCCTGAACCAGGAACTCAAGAAACACCAATTGTTTTTCACCATCCTTGATTTCTATTTCTCGGCTCACATAAAACTTTCCTTCATTAGTAAAACGGTAACCAAAAATATCTTCGGGAAAATACTGTTGAACAGGACTATCCTTTGATGTTTTGAATTTGATGGATCGCATCATTGATTCATCCAATTTAAAATCAATCCATCCCTGAACAGTATCGTTGTTATTACTGATGATGTAGCCTTCTTTATAATTTGACTGAGCAAAGATCCGGCTGACAAAGCAAACGCTTATAAACAATAATAAAACTGTCCTCATAATTAATTAAATTTGGAAAAATACTCAGTAAACATCTCAGAACGAAAAAAATAAAGTTTGTTATTGTATCTCAGTGCAACAATTGAATTATCACTAGATACTGCAGCAATGGTATAATTTCTTTGGGGATTGAATAGAATTTGATTTGCATTTATTACGTCTACTAAGGATGCATCTTCACATAGAACGACAGGTGCAGCTCCCTCTACGGGCAATAGAACTGCATTATTTATTCCCTCACGAATATAAATAATTTTGTTAGTGCCGGGATTAAAATCAAGGTATCTGATTGACTTTCTGTCGATAGTAGTCAACACTGCACCTAACCAATCATTTCCTGTAAATACATTTGCATACCCTGAACTACTGTATTCCTGCTTTAGCATCTTTGTTCCAACATTATAGGAGTACACATAGAGTTTACCTGAATAATCGGTTCCATGCATCACAAAAGTTGAGTTATTATTACAAATATTCACATTGCGTGGAATTAACCTGCCTCCCTGACTTGAATCGTACAGCATGGAATTTTGGGTCAATATTTCCATATGATGGTTGTTGGCAGCATCAATTGAATAAATATTACCGTTGTATATTGCCAGACCAAATCCTTTATTATCAAAAACCATAGAACTTATCACAGCCGATTTCTTTTCTAAAGTAAACTTTGAAAGATAATTTCCGGTTTCAGCGCTGTACAATTCAATATCAGTCAGATAATCAGTGCCTGACTGATACTGTTTTTGCAAATACAAAGCATTGTTATATGGGTTATAATATATATCAACGAGGTTTTCCTGAAGTGCAATTGATTTTACCGATGCAAGATTATATGTAATATCAAACTTCTTTAGCGTTGGCTTTCCCTGGTAAGCAGATTGATACACCCAAAAAGATCGATTGTCGTCAGCAAATAACACCTTTTGAGTACCTCCGGCAAATTCATTGTTGAAATAATTTATATATGCATTCAATGCCAGATTTCCATCGAGTTCAACTCCATCTGAAGAACGAACGTTATAATAAATTTTCTGCTCACTAAAATAATCTGTTTTGACATCCGGAAAGAAGATGGTGGTACTATCTTCAGAATACAACAGCGTCGGCATGGTTTGCGTAGCGGATGCTATGAGCCGGGTAACAGTAACAGCTCTTGAAAATTTCAGAAAAGGTACATCTTTAGGAAACTTTGTTAAATTGTCCTTACCCAAAAAATCTATCAACTTCAATACCGGACCGGGCTGCTGAGTTATGTTAATCGTATCTTTAAGTCCATGCTCACCTTCAACAATCACCGAACCCGATCTGGGTGCATTATTGTCATTTTCTTCATGATGAATCAGGACTCCCGTCGGCATGTCGTCAACTGACAGCCAATCAACAGTAGGAATTGCCAAAATAGTAATATTTTTATTGATTTTTACAAAGATGCTGTTTTTGTTATTTTGAATTGTAAAATTGGTTTCAGGAATTTCTAAAAATGCATCTTCCGACAACATGGTCATTGTTACGTCCAACTTCAACCACTCTCCTCCGTGGATATCCTTATCATATGTTTTAGCAGTAAAATTCTCTTTCTTAAATTCAACCCTAAAAATACCTGCCCTCGATAGTTTGAGTTTGTACCTTCCGTCGGATGATGAAATAACAGAATCGTTGGACAAATACGAACGGGCATAGACTTTCACCCCGGAAATAGCATCTCCTGATGTGTTCGTTATTTTACCTGTGATTGTAATTGGATCGTAAGCAGAATTAAAAAGTTCACAGGAAGCAGTAATGAGAATAATTGCAAAAAGGACTACAATTTTGTGAAGAAATCGCATAAAATCAGATTTAAGGTAAGTAATTCAATTTATCTATGAATGCTTTACTCATCCAAAAAACCATTTATGCAATTCACCATAATTTTCTTTATACAACTTATAAGCGTCATCAATAATTTTCAACGCGATATCTTTATCAAAAAACTTCTCAACCACCACCGTCTTGTTCTCAAGTTTGGTATAATCTTCAAAGAAACTCATGGTTTCCTGAATCATGTGTGGCGGTAAATCAGATATATTATTGTAATGTGAAACACTTGGGTCGCCAACCGCAACGGCAATGATTTTATCATCTGCCTCTCCGTTATCCAACATACGCATCACACCTATAACTTTAGCTTCCACGATACAGAGTGGCACCACTTCTATTCTTGTCAGAATCATGATATCCAACGGGTCATTGTCATCGCAATAGGTCTGAGGGATAAATCCATAGTTATGGGGATAGTAAACTGAGGAATACAAAACGCGGTCCAACCGGAGCAATCCGCTTTCTTTATCCAGTTCGTATTTTGCCCTGTTCCCTTTTGGTATTTCAATGATACCTTTGATAACATCCGGCTTATCTGTCTGTGGCACCACCTGATGCCAGGGATTAAAGTTACTTCTCATAAAATTTGTGCTGCGTGTTCTTTAGTGTTTACTTCTTTTGGTGTGATGACTTTTTCAATCACACCGGCTTCATTGATGATAAATGTTGTGCGAAACATTCCCATATATTTCCTGCCATACATGGATTTTTCGCCCCAGGTGCCAAAAAATTCCGACAATGTCTTTTCGGTATCAGCAATGAGGTTGAAAGGCAGATTTTGTTTGGCGATAAATCCCTGATGCGATTTCTCACTGTCTGCACTCACACCGATCACTTCATAACCTGATTTACGCAATTCACTGTAATTATCTCTCAGGTTGCAGGCCTGTGCCGTACATCCTGAGGTATTATCTTTTGGGTAGAAATATAAAACGATTTTTTTACCAGCAAAGTCGGAGAGTTTCAAAACTTTGCCTTCCTGATTGGTTCCCAGTATTTCCGGGGCTTTGTCGCCTGCTTGTAGTGCCATAGTTGTATGTTTTAAGTAATTTCATGCAAATGTATTGAATAATTGCGGGAATGGAAAGAGAAGAAATAAAAAACAGGTTTTCTATTTCTTCCTCACTTATGCTTTTGTGATATTTTTTTCACTTCTTTATCAAAATCGCTTTCGTAATTTTTATCCTGAATCACCCGAAACTTATCATATTCCTGTTCGGCTTTCAGTTTGGCCTCCAACATACTCAATTTTCCTTTTTCCTTTAATATAGGGTAATTCGATAATTCAAGAAATCCATCAATAAACTTCACCCATTGTTGCATATTAAAGGCCATCACTTTTCAGAATTTTACCATCAGGAGCGGCTTTCCATGTCTTTAAACCCATATATAGTTTGGTGGCATCGGCTTCGGAATAAATGATTTCGGCAGCCGTTTGACCGGTAATTGCCCAATGCAACTTATTCTGAACAGCGGCAAAAAAGTCTTTGGTTTGGTGACTGTTTTTGTTGTAATCGGTGCTGAGCGCATAAATATCGGTTATTTTCTGATAGAAACGTCGTTCGCTGGCTCGTATTTCACGGATACGTTCCAGCAGTTCATCAAAATAATCCTGACCGAAACTTTTGCCCTGTTTCAAGCGCTCATCATCCATCACAAAACCTTTGATGATAAACTCGTTGAGTGTTTGTGTAGCCCATTTTCTGAACTCAGTCGCCTGCAACGAGTTGACACGATAACCCACAGCAAGGATGGCTTCGAGACGGTAGAACTCCATTGACCGAGTCACTTCACGGTTGCCTTCTTTTTGAACTATTTCCAAAATGGAAACAGTTGAAGTCATTTCAAGCTCTCCCGTTTCAAAAATATTCTTCAGATGCTTACTCACTGCAGGCACATTCACCCCAAACAGCTCCGCCATTGCTTTTTGAGTAAGCCAAAACGTGCCATCCTGAAAAAATACGCTTACCTTCGCGTTTTTTCCGGCGGGATTGAAGAGGAGGATGTTTTTGGTTTGCATGCTATGGTTTTCTTATTGGCAAAACAGATAAATGACAAATTGAAATTAACCTAAAAATTTCGTTTTGTTGAATATGCAAATTTAGTTATTAATTTAATATCACAAAGAGGTGTATTATGAAGTTTAATAACATAGATTTACACTGCCGTTAATCCATTGTGAAATCAGGATATTTCCGACCATCTTACTAACCCTAAATTACCCGATTTTGTTACGGTTTTCCGTAACCGGTGTGGTAAAGATGCAGGGAATTTTTCTGTGCTCCACTGTTCTGATTCCGGGTTCAATCCGTTGCATTTCACTAAAGTTCAGGGACCTGTCAACATGGTAATCCTCAGGTACGGTGCTCCCAGAGAAAACAATATTCTGGGTACAGGTAGCGGACAAGTAGAAGCTGAAAATGATATGGAAAAATGGTTCTTTAAAATGATTCACCTAATTGCCTGAACATTTCCATGGTGTTTACATAGCCTACATGCAATGCATCACAAGCATCCGGAATCTTGATTTTGTTCGTTGCGTTTGGAGCTGCAACTTCATGAGTTACAATTACCCGGTGAGCCTGTATGAAGACATTACTATCGACAACATAGATACTCATGCCATCCTGAAGTTTTGTGAAAAGAAAGATTGAAAAGTATCACCTTTTAAACTTGTGAGTCTGTACGCATCACGGTACAAAAGGTCACCGGATTTGATGGCATTAAAAATATGAGTCGCGAAGCCAATACTCAGCCTTTTGCGTGTTGTTGCATAGAAATCTCCACCAGAACCCTGCGTTTCCTTTTTTACAAATTCACGATGGATATACTCATCATAGAAATTAAAGAATTCTTTTCTGCTTATGACACCTGTGTCTAACGCCCTGCGGGCAATTACAATTTCACTTACTTTAAAAAACCGGGAAGCTGCTTTAATATCAGGCTTTGTATCCCAAAAAATTCTGAAATTCTTTTCCGGAACCAGAAACTCTGCAGCAACCCTATCACACAATATTTCATTTTCATCGTTTGCAGGTTCTAATTTGCGGAAATCAAATCCTGCACTTTTACCCGTCCAAATATGGGCCAGTTCATGCACAATTGTAAACATTTGAGCCGCTTTACTATCGGAATTATTGATAAACATAAACGGTGCAGCCTTATCTACCAATACAAAGCCCCGACACTCATCTACCTGAATCTTTCGGGAAGTATTGTTTTCAACCACTCCGTTAAATACCGTAATAATTCCCTTATCTTCTATCGCTTGTACCAAATGTCCTAAGGCTTCATCCCATGTACGGAATCCAGCGGCCCATCTTTCAGACAACCCAAGTATCTCGCGAATGTCATTTACAATCGTTTTTACATCACTCTTGCTGTTATATTTCCCCACAAATTCAAGTTCATCAAATTCGTTTTCCTTCAGGTAATAGCGCAACCAGTCCTGCCGTTGTTGAAGCAACAATATCGTATCATACACATTAACGCTGACTTGCTCAGGATTGCTGCCATTGGTTCTAAAAAATGGGATAGGAAGTTCTTCCTGTGGAGGTTCAGGCAGAAAAAAATAACCAAAAGGCAAATAAGTCTTTTTGGAGAAACCTTCCAATTGTTTTACGGTGGGTTGTTTCGTTCCGTCCAACCATGCACTGAGTTGAGGAACTTTTTCAGTCATTCCCTCAACTGTGAAGCCTGCACGGCCTATGGCCCAGCGAAGCAAGTTTGGTTGTATTTGTACGAATTGTTTCATGTTGCAAAGATAAGCATTATAATGCTTATTGAATTTCTATTGATTTACTGCTGCTATCAGTTTTTCAACCCAATTCTTAAATCTCGGGCATTTTTCAAGCACTGTTTCTATTCCTGTAAGTTCTATAACATCAACAGCGTCAGACACTTTACTGTACTTCCTTTTATGGGATTCATAAATACGTCCAATACGTTTTGAAGGAGCACCTTCGGGTGTACAATTAATATCTTCAATACTATTAAACCCACTACACAGTTTTACAACATCTTCTTTAATTCTATCATGTTCAAGGTCAAAACCGACATCAGGGTTAGAGAATAGCATGGTTTCAAACTCATGTCGCTGAATATGAGGAATAAAAAACCGATAAGGCTTTATCTTTTGAATCTCATTTTGAAGAACATCTTCCATTTGATGAATTCGTTCCTCTGTATCAGTAGTTGTAATTGCTGTGTATCCGGGCAACTTTCGTTCACTATTAATACCATAATGGTCAATAAGTGTAGTCACAACAGGTTCATCGGCTTTGTTCAATACCGGACGAATCGTATTCTTTAAATGTTGTATATTACTATACCCATGACCTCCACCTGATTTTTCAATCATTATGGGTCTGATTTCAGTGTTCAATCCTCTTGAAACTAAATAGGGAATAAGTATTCGATTTACAAATTCCTGTTCTGTTTCGCCCTCTACCAAAATAATCAACGCTTTCATGGGCGGCCTCCTATCACATTCTTATTCCACAAATCGCTGATACTATAATCAGATAACCAATCTTTGAGGGTTACACTGCTCTGACGGTGAAAAACCGATTGTCCATCTTCACGATCGACAGTAATAATATCTTCCGGTTCAAAATTATCAACCAAATTGACAGACTGCGTAGAAATAATAATTTGTGTATTGGCAGATGCTTTTTTGATTAATCCCGCTAGTTTATTTATTGCGAATGGATGCAAGCCCAATTCAGGTTCATCTATAATAATCACCTGAGGAGCTTCTGGCTGAAGCAGCAAAGTAGCAAGTGCAATAAAACGCAAGGTGCCATCCGATAAATGTTTGGCATTAAAATAAGCATCCGATCCTTTTTCTTTCCATTCAAGCCGAATTTTTTCAGATTTTAATCTATCAGGATTCAGATTAAAACGGTCAAAATAAGGTGCAACAGAGCGAATTGCCATTTCGATTTTTTTGAATTCTTTAGGATATTGCACCTGTAAAAGATATAAATATGCTGCCAGGTTCCCACCATCCTCCTTCAGATATTGATTGTCATTCAAATCACAAGGTAATTTTATCTTTGCATTGTTACTTGTATCATGAAAATGGAATACTCTAAATGATTGAAGAAATAATTTCACATAGCCTTTTATCCCCAAAGATTTGTCTTGAATACCACTTTCTTTATGAGAGGAACCTTCAGAGCGTGTATACCAACCAGGATAACCATACCCATGAAATTGTGCATCTTCATATTCAAAGAACAAACTATCAATTACATCTGGAATCAACGAGAATTGATAAGCATTTATTTTATCAAACTCGATTCTTCCTTTCAGATAAAGAGAGTTTTTTAAACCGAAGTAAAGTATCTCGTCTGCATACCCTTCTGCAGCAACATAATTTTGCAGATTCTTATCGTAAATATTCTTCAGCAACTTAAAGAAACCGATAAAATTACTTTTACCGGCGCCATTAGCCCCTATCAGAATATTAATCGGCTGTAATTCCAGATTCATTTTTCTGATAGATTTGAAGTTCTCTATTTCAATGCGGTTAATCATTTATGCTCTATTTTATTGCAAATATAGTGTTTCTTTATAAAACTTGTATTCTGAACTGCTCATTTCACTCTTCAGTAGATTTTAACAATTAACGATTTTTATTGAAAAGTTCATCTTGAAATTGATATTTGCTTTCAACTCTTATTAACTTACCGTTTACTTTTACCATAAAATCAGACCCTTTTATCAGTTCAACACTGGCATTATCTGTGTTTAATTGGTAGTTAACATACTGTTCTATGAAACTTTTAATGTGAAAATCGTTATCATTACCCACAACAGAATAAAGTTTCACTGCTAGTTCGCAGATAGTTTGCTTTATACTCTTGCTAACATATTCTATACCACGTAATAGTCCTTCCCAGGAAACGTCTTTGTATTCTAATTTTTCTTGCTTATGATATCTTTCATAAGGAGATGGAAAACCTTTAGAGAATCGTTGATAATAGTTAATGTGCATAAATCCATATAGCGTATTAAATATTGTATCCATTTCTTTCACTGTTCCATAATATGGGCTATAGCTTTCAATTTTATATGGTCTGAGTTGCTCATATATTCGGGCAAAGTTTTCCAATGCAATAAGAATTTCATGCTTTTCAATCTCTTTCTTGTTGGCAACCTCCTGTACCAATTTATACAATTCATCTACATCCTCTAAAGAATGATGTTCTTGTAAATAGCCCACAATTTTATTTTCACTTATTGCTTTTACAACTTTACTTTGATTCTCAACGGCCATTTGAAGCTTATAATTTTCCTTTCTAAGCTCCATACTGTATTTTTGCAATTCTTTAATGCTCCTGTTCGACTCGCTGAGAGCATTGTGCAGCCTTTTAAACCAGCTTCTCTGATCTTCAGAAATAATTGGCGCAATTACCTTATTCCACGTTTCTTCTGGAAATTTATTGCTATTTATATATTTTGTTAATGAACTTGGTGACATTTCCAATATAGCCGAAGCAACATTCCCACCTCCTACAAAATCGATAAATTTCTGTAAAAGAGCCATATCTTCTTTATTTATTTCTGTGATTTTAGCCATAGCATTTGATATTTATTTCAGGTTACTATTTATTTCAACATAATTATTTCTTCTCCTTTATCAACCATCCAAACCCTGTCGGTACAATATCGTGGTTCTGCATCCAAACAAGGGCTTTTTCAAACTCCTCTTCTGTAAACACAGCCGTTTTGCGGTTGCTCCAGTCAAAGAAATCGGCTTTTACTCGTTCTTTATCGAATTCTTGTTTCAATATGATATGATTATTCCAAACCGCGTAGATAGTAGCAACTGCTTCACAAAACTTCTCAGTACCTCTTTGCAGTAAGCCAAATAAATTATTCAGTTTCTCTGATTTATTTCCAAAGTAGTTTTGATAATATTTGTCAATATCATTCATTTTTTCAAGCGGATAATAATTATCTCCGTGTTTTCGAAACCAACTGTTTTTCTCAAGCCGGTTAAATACTGAGTGCATAAACTTATTATCATATGGACCTGCAGACTGACGATAATAGTTCCAGTTTAAATCTTCCTTGATTATTTGTTCTGCAAGATACTGGAGTTTCTGAAACTTTATATGTGTGAAGTTCTTGTCATCCTTAAATTCTTTTACAATCTTTCCACCAAGTACTTGCTTTGCAAAGCCTCTTTTATTATCAGGGATATTTGACCGTGCCGGAAGTTTATAAGTTGGGGTAACCTCAGCCGCCATCAACGTTTTAACCTCTTCCCCCACCTTTACCTGCCCATTCATCAGCATCGGCAACAACCAATCACGAAGAGACGAGAGTTGTTGGTTTTGAAGTTCTTTATTGCGTATCTGATAAAGCATTGGAGCTATTTTTATATCAAATATTTCTTGAAGTTTGAAATCAGGGACAAGTATATTTACTGTTCTTAATTCATCTTGTCTTATTCCAAAAACAGTACTTCCGCTTGTTTTCCGAGTATTTGAGAATATCCGTTTCCTTTAGATAATTCGTAATACAGGTAATTTGATTTGACGATTGATTGATTTGCTCTTATTGCAAATAATCTTTGACTCAGGCAATAATTTGTGTCATTTAGAATAAGGTAAAATTCTCCACAAGGAGCCTCCGATGTCATTAGAATATCTCCTTCTTGTAACTTATTAGAAGACATCCATTTTTCAAACATTTCAAATGTGACAACGTTTGCTTCATCTAATTTTATTAGTTTACCACCTTTCACATGTTTTGCTGACAACGCAACAACTCCATTTTTATCTGGTGCCCATTCACCTCCTAATTTCAGAGGTGTTTTACCTCTATTGTCAATTATTGTTTCGATTGTTTTATCTAAAGATTTCACTTCCCATCCCTCCGGAACCTCTCTCTTCAACCCCTCACTCCAAACCATTTTTCCTCCACTACTCTTATACAGTTTGCCTTCGGCACTTGGTTTACCCAGAGCGAAGTCGAAGGGAAAATCAAACTGCACAAACCAATAATCATACACCGTCTTCGCCATCGCTTCTAATTCGACATTGATGCGGTTGTTGAGGGCGATTTTGGTTTCTAACTTAGAAAGAAGTGAGGCAATGTTTTTTTGTGTCGTTAAATCTGTAGGTATTTTAGCTTTCAGATTCATTAACACTACTTTGTCTAATTCTGATTGTCCAGAACTACCAGTCATAAATGACATCAATTCCTTCTCAAAAGAAAAAAGCAAATAATTTAAGCACTGTGCTTCATAATAATTGCCACATCTCAAAATTAAAATATGTGAATCTGTAATCAAACGATGATTTAATGGAATTTCTGAAACAAATGCACATCTGCCGGCAGTTCCTGTTCCTGTTGAATTCATAAGAATATCACCTCGTTCAACAAATTTTGTTTTGGCAATCTGTTTAGTGTCATCCGTATATTGAGAAAAAGAATAATCAATTCTATTATTTCTTATACATTTTTGATTCAAAACTATGATTGAACTGTTTTCTACATATTTTGGAGTGATCCCTTTTGTGGTAAAATCAATAAAATCAGCAACTTTTTTCCATTTATTCATACTCCAACCCTCCCAACTGTTTCTGAATCTCCTTTTCCAACTCTCTTGACTCTGCAAAAAGATTGTTTAAATTGCTTTTAAACGCCTCCATTTTGGCAGCAAATTCATTGGCGGTAATATCCACGTATTCGATCTTCACTTCGAAGTATTGCCCGGCGCTGAAGGAGTAGTTTTTTTCTTTGATTTGGTCGGCTGTTACCACCACCGAGAAATCTTCTATCGCCCGTTTATCATTCATGGCGGAAATAATCTTTTCTTCTTCCGCAGGTGATAAAATGGTGCGTTGGTTTTTACCCTCTTTTACCGTTGTTCCCAGTTTTGATGCATCCACCAATACAATATGTTCCGTATCGGCTTTGGCGTCCAGCAGCAACACACTTACATTAGTACCTGTACTGGCAAAGATATTACTCGGCATACTTACCACACCCCGCAGAATATGACGTTTAATCATCGCTTCGCGTATGGTTTTTTCTATCCCGCTTTGTGCCGTGATAAAACCTGTGGGTACTACAATAGCAGCTTTCCCTTTTTTATCGTCTAAGCAATACATAATATGTTGGATAAACAGCAGGTAGATAGACATTTTATCTACATCCTTGTTGGGTACTTTGGGAACACCCGCAAAGAAGCGTTCTTTGTCTTTTTCTACCGTATCCCGATATTCCGAAAAATCTAATTTAAAAGGAGGATTGGAAACGATATACTGAAATTTCTCGTTGTGATACTTCGATTCCAGTATGGTATTCCCTTTAATTACATTAGGTATGGATTGCGACAGGTTATTCAATATCAGGTTTAACCGGAGCATATTCGAAGACTTCTGCGATATATCTTCCGAAAAGATGCTGCAATTCTGTTCCCCGATAGCATGTGCCAGGTTCATCAACAGCGTGCCTGAGCCCGCACTGGGGTCGTAACATTTCACGTCGTGCAATTCCTCTTCTGTGTTTACCAGAATTGCTGCCATAATACGTGCTACGGCATGAGGGGTATAGTATTCGGCATATTTCCCGCCACTGTCGCTGTTGTAATCTTTTATCAGGTACTCAAAGATGGTGGCAAAGAAATCGTATTTTTCTTTAAACATATCTTCGAAACTAAATTCAAAAAGTTTGACTATCAGTGCACGACAAAAAGCATCCCGTTGGGAAGGGTCAGAGATAAACTGGCTTAGTTGATCGAACATGGTATCTTTGGCACCTGAAGTCGATTTGACAGAATACAATGCCGCATTTTCTTCGCTAATAGCGCGCAATGTGGTGTCGAAATATATCGAAGCAAAGTTTTCTGTATTCAGTTTTCCAAACAAATAATCAATGGTTTGTTCGGGCTTTAACTT
>Ga0209575_10000852_pt1 | contig 14800 bp, 17 predicted proteins | sample Medcelwee11metaG_FD_187172 | JGI IMG/M metagenome (GOLD analysis project Ga0209575, IMG submission 187172) | Freshwater pond sediment microbial communities from the University of Edinburgh, under environmental carbon perturbations - Medium... | ecosystem: Environmental > Aquatic > Freshwater >...
AAGGCAGCGGCTGAACGCCTGAAGGTCAAGCAAGGGGATGTCCTGTTTTTAACGGAAACGCCGACCGGGTATGCGGTCACGCCTTACGACCCCGAATTTGCCGAGCAAATGGAGGTGGCCCGTCGTGGCATGTCCGAATACAAGAACGCTCTTCGCGAGCTTGCCAAATGAGTTGGCGCTGGCTTCTGGATGGTGTGGTCATGGCGATCCATGACGAACAGATTGCCGAGCATGGCGGAAGCACTGGCATTCGTGACGCCGGTCTTTTGTCCTCAGCCCTTGCCCGTCCGAAAAATCAGGCAAGTTATGGCGAGCCGTCCGTTTTTGATTTGTCCGCCGCCTATGCCTACGGGATTATTCGCAACCATCCGTTTGTTGACGGCAACAAACGCACCGGTTTTTTGGCTTCCTATGTGTTTCTGAATATCAACGGCTGGCAACTGAGAGCCTCGGAAGTCGAAGCCGTTCACGCGGTCTTGGCTCTGGCGGCAGGTGAAATGGATGAACCCGGCTTTTCGAGCTGGCTAAAAAACAGGTCCGTTATTCGGGCCGAACGGGAATAAACAAGTGAAAGAGCGCAAACATCTCGTTTCCGCCGAAGTTGACCGGCTCATCGAGGCCGCCAAGGGCAGCCGGAACGCCGCGCGGGACCGCTGCCTGTTGATGCTGATGTTCCGCCACGGCCTGCGCGTCTCGGAGGCGTGCGGTCTCCAGGTGTCGCAGGTGGACGCCGAAAGCCGCGTCCTGCATGTTTCGCGGCTGAAAAAGGGATTGTCCACGACGCACCCGCTAAGAGCCGACGAACTGAAGGCCATCAAGAGTTGGCTGGCGATCCGCGCGAAGATGAAGCCGGAGACGGACGATTTTTTCCTGAGCAACCGCCGCGGGCCATTGAGCCGCAAAACCGCCTGGCTGGCGATCCGGAAGTATGGCGAACTTGCCGGATTGCCCCTGCCCGCTCATCCGCACATGCTGCGCCACGCCTGCGGTTTTGCCCTGGCCGATCAAGGGGCAGACACGCGGCTCATTCAGGACTATCTCGGCCACCGGAACATTCAGCACACCGTGATCTACACGGCAACCAATCCGGCAAGGTTTGAAAGGCTGTGGCGTTAAAGGGCCCGCATCCTTGAGAACATAGATCGAATGGTGGAACCGGTGGGCTTTCGGCATCAACAGTACCGCACCAGACAGCGTGATTTCTCTGCTTGCCAGCACCGCCGAAGCCTCTGCCCCGCCTCCGGCATCGAGCGTTTTTTCGTCTGCTCTCCATTCAGGGTTGAATACAGGAAATCCCGTGACGCAGACGCAGAACCTTTTCTTTCAAACGGTTACAGAGAAATTTTCCGATCGGTTTTTGTGTGAGGCTTATTTCTGTAAATAAGGATTTCTGTATTATCGTTTTTAAATAAGTAAGTTTAGGCGTAATATCTCTGCATGACTTTGCGGGGTGAACTCGCTTCATTAAAATCGTGTTTCCTTATAAGCGGAAACACAGAAATACATCAATAATGATTATCTCCTTTCAGAATCAAAAGGGAGGGGTCGGCAAGACAACGCTTTCCGTGAACATCGCTCACGCCTTGGTGCTCAGCGGGTTCAAGGTGCTGGTGGTGGATGCCGATCCACAGGGGAGTGTTCGTGACTGGGCTTCGGTCAGGGATAGTCGGCCACCGTTCCAGGTTATCGGCATGGACAGGCCGACCATTCACCGTGATCTGCCTTCCATGAAGGATAATTACGATCATGTGGTGATCGATGCGCCGCCACGGGTATCGGAGTTGGCCCGAAGCGCGATTCTCGCTTCGGATATGGTCGTGATTCCCGTTCAGCCATCGCCGTACGATGTATGGGCAGCAAAAGAGATTGTCACGCTTGTCCAGGAGGCATCTGTGTATAAGGAAAAGATTAAATCTGTATTTGCTGTTAATCGTAAAATCGCAAATACAGCCATAGGGCGCGAGGTCAAAGAGGCCTTGCAAACCTATGCCTTACCGGTTCTGGACGCGCAGATTTGCCAACGGGTTCTTTTTGCCGAATCGGCGGCCGTGGGAAAGACCGTGTTTGAAGTTTCGCCAGACAGCCAGGCGGCCAGCGAGATTGAGTCACTGAAAAATGAAATTCTTCAGCACTATGAGTAAGACTATTGGTTTCAGAACGCCACAGGATCAGGCGGATGCGTTCGTGGCGAAGGGAAAAGAGAGCTTTGACGAACCTTTGGAGCCGGTCAAGAGAATGACCCTCGATATACCGGCATCGTTGCACAAGGCATTGAAGCGAAAGGCTGTTGACGACGGACTCACCATGCGGGAGCTGGTTGTTCAGTGGGTACGGGAAAAGCTCAACGCCTGAGAGCCATGCCGCCAAAAAAGAGAGCGCCGGAGAGCTCAGGGCTGCTTTTCCCCGATCCTGGATTGTCGCCGATCCAGACGAGGCTGGTCAATTCCAGTCACGAAATCGTGATGAACGATCCGGAAGGGATTACGTACCACCACACGGTTTTTTGCCAGACAGGACTGCCATACCGGAATCCTGGAGAGAACATCCGATTGTGGGAGCAAAAACAGGGCAAAGCGATTCTCGAAGTCAGCGCGGGAAGGGTTATCAATCCATCGACATTCGAGTTTGTCAATGTCGGATTGCCGTTTGGCCCGAAACCGCGGCTGATTCTGACGCACCTGAACAGCCAGGCGCTCAAGACAGGCTCGCCGGTGATCGAAGTTGAATCTTCCTTGACCGCCTTTGTCAAGCGGCTGGGCCTCGACGGCAATGGCCGTGATATCCGCTCGATCAAGGATCATCTTTCCCGGCTGTCTGCCGCCACGATCAGGATCGGTTTCGTGGCCGAAAACCGGGCCGTGCAGGTCAATACGCAGATCGTCAAGGCATTTGACCTCTGGTTCCAGAAAAACGAACGACAGCGGGTTCTGTGGCCCTCTACGGTGCAACTCAGTGATGATTACTTCCAGAGTCTGGTCAATCATGCCGTGCCGCTCGATGAACGCGCGGTGAGTGCGTTGTCCCACTCCGCGATGGCCCTTGACGTCTATGCCTGGCTCGCGCAACGCCTGCACCGGATCAAACAACCGCAGTTCATCACCTGGGTGGCGCTCAAAGAGCAGTTTGGGTACCATTATGATCGCATGGACAACTTCAAGAGGGTTTTCAATCATACGCTCACGATTGTCCATTCGCAGTACCACAATGCCCGCTTTCAGATCGATGGCAAAGGCATGACCTTGCAGCACAGTCAGCCGCCGATCAAGAGCTGCCTTCACCGGCTCTCTTAGAGGCTCATCTGCGAAGTTATCCACATAATCCCGTTGATTTCCGAACTTATCCACGGGCAGTTTGTAGGAAGATTCACGGGCAGTTTGTAGGAGTTTCTGGGGAAAATCTACGGGCAGTTTGCAGGACAATCCTATAGTTAATTACCTATAGTTATCCTGTAGTTGATTGCCCCCAAACTGTTGATAATTCGTAAAAACGGGTTTAACCTCGCGAGAAGACTCACCAAGAGATCACCACGATCGATTCAGTATCCGGGATTACAATTTCAAGACAGGAAAATCGTTATCCTTACCAATAGATTCAGCTCAGCTTTTGATTTTTACATTGCTTTTACGTAACCTGCAATAACAGCAAACTCGTCGCTGATTATCATGTTTGAAGAGCAGATCATCAAAAGTCACGGTGTTTTTTTTGGAGTAAAAAGCGTAAGTCGCAATAAAATAATTATTTATATGTATTTTTAATTACAAACGCTTTTGCGTGGTCAATAGAACCAAGGCCATCATTTACCCACACCAATCAGCGAAAGGCCAATAATTTTCACCGGGAAGAAAAACTATGCCAAACATGTTTTTCGCCATTCAATTGGCCATTGAAGCGATGCAAGCCACGCTTGACAGTCATTTTGACATCAAGTCACAAAAAGGCGTCATAACCATGGAATATGGCTTGCTTGGCGTCTTGATTGCCGTCGCTCTGATTGGATCTGTTCAAACCATCAGGGATAAAGTATTTGATATGCTGACCATGATCCTCAATGCCTTTCCCTAATTACCGCCATACACAACACGTAGCCATCAGCCTCTCATTCCAACAAGCAGATTGATGGGACAAGCCCAAATGTTCAGCCATTGGTCAAGTTCGTTCTTTGTAGTTCAGGAAGAAGCGCTTCGCCATTACACAACGGTTCCCTTTCCGTGAAGCCCCTCCAATGCATCAGAAAGCCACCAGAATACTCAATCTCCTCGAATACGACACGATTTTGCCCTATAACGTCATTCTCATGAGATCAGGATCGATACATCCCTCGAAAATCTTCAGCTTTCCGACTAACCAGGTAGATGCCGTACAGTCCACCTGATCACAAGCTTAATTGAGCTAAAAACAGCGAAAATCGATCACGAAAACACTTGGATAATGATATTTCTGATACAGGATTTGAGCTAATTTATATCTGTATATTATAGAACTTTTATTATAAATGCACTTTAAAAAACAATATAAAGTGCAAATAAAAAATGAACCTTTAATCAGACTTATGAGGTATAACCTGTTACAAAACAACAGGTTGTTTTCGAAAAGAAAAACGACAGTTGGCTTCATTGCCACTAAAAAAATCAAAGAAACGTTGAGGTTGACAAATCAATCGTCAAACAGCAGAAAAATGAGCTGCACGATTGATTGCTATTAGTACTTTTTTATAAAAAGAAGTTATGAAAAAATAGTTGATTGATGATTTTTTGAGCTTACTCCTTATAAAGTAAATCGTTATCTTCTTCTTTAAAGGAGTTTTATCGTAAATGACTCAATTCAAAGCGGGTATTCCATCGTTATCCATTAAAATACATCAACGGCAAGTGTTGAATTTTACATTTTTTTTATATAAAATACGCCCGCAGTACGATTCGCCTTTAGACAATCTCATATTAACCGTTCAGATAACAGAACAAGATTGCGTTCGCAAGGCGGGTTTTTACATCTGATCAATAATTAATTAATTTTCCTGGGAGGAAAAACCATGTCAAACATGTTTATCGCCATCAAATTGGTTGCTGCCGCTATGCTTGCCAAGCTGAACAAGCACGTCGATCTCAAATCACAAAAAGGCGTTACCATCATCGAATACGCTCTGCTTGGCGCCTTGATCGCTGCTGCACTGGTTGCATCTCTCACTACTCTTAAAACTGACATAGCCGGCCTGTTTACCACAATCGGAGGTAGCCTGTAATAGGACTTTACAGGTAAAAACTTTTTGACTGTCTAAAAAGTGAAACTACCAGTACTTGTTGCCATCGCACTCACTTTGGGTGCGATGGCGGCTTTTATGGCTGCTCGCTGGATGGGCGTTACCAAAACTGAAGCTCAACCTTCAGGGAGCATGGTCGTCATCGTTGAGCAGCCTATCGAAGCCGGCAAAGCGATTACGGTTAATCAAATCAAGGCCATTGACTGGCCGGCCTCAACCGTTCCGCGTGATGCATTTGCTCGTACTGTTGACGTTGCTGGCCGAATTGCCCGCGAGCCTATGGTCGCCGGTGAACCTGTTTTACCTGGCAAACTGGCCCCGAAAAACGCGACCGGGGGTTTGTCCTCGATCATTTCTGAGGGTAAGCGCGCCATTACTGTCAAAGTGGACGAGGTGATCGCTGTTGCCGGATTTGCCTTGCCGGGCAGTTATGTGGATGTTCTGGTGAGCGGCAAGGACGCCGACAATCACCCTTTTTCGAGAACCGTGCTGTCGCGCGTCAAGGTGTTGGCCGTGGCCCAGGAGACCTCTGCCGAACAGGAGAAGCCAAAAGTGGTCAACGCCGTTACCCTCGAGCTTACACCCTCTGAAGCCGAGAAGCTCAACCTTGCCCGCTACATCGGAGAGCTTTCTCTCGATTTGCGTAACGAACTCGATGCTGGCAAAGTAAACTCTCCGGGGGTCCGTCTGTCAGATATTGTTTCTCCGCAGTCCGATCGCGCAACCTCTGCTTCGCCTGATGCAAAAACGGCAATGGCCACCAGAAACGTGTCGGCGTCTTCGCGCCGTCAAAGCGGGCTTGATGAAATCCGGGGCATCAGCCGGGAACCGGTTTCCACCCAATAGCTGCTTGTCCGGTTCATTGATTCAAATGGGAAACAGAAATATCCGCCATTCCTGACTCAATGCAACGCACTGAATATCTCTTTTTCAATACAACGGATTAACCAAACAGGACACTATCCGATTTGACATGCACATGAATTTGACATGCCTAAAGCGTCCTGCCCGCAGGATGAGCGCACTTGTCGTCCTGCTTGCTTGCGCCGTTTCTGTGGTCGCAGTGGCCGCAGCGCCGACTCCTGAGCCGGTCATCAAAAAAGCCTCGCCCGCGAACCGATGGGTCTCGCCCGTACCTGCTACAAAAAAGGTCTTACCCACGCCTGTCGCCAAAAAGGCCTTGCCTGAAATCGTGGCCAAAAAAGAGATTCCCGCACCAGTGAGGAGACGGGTTTCACCCGAACCCGCTTCAGCGGCAATGGATACGCCATCGATCTATCGTGTGCCTCTGGGGGAATCCAGGATTTACCGGTTTGCGCAACCCATCAAGCGCGTTGCCGTAGGAGACCCACAAGTGGCCGACTATATCATGATGAACCGCTCCGAAATCTATCTGCTGGGCAAAAAACTGGGATCGACCAATCTTGTTGTATGGGACCAAAAAGGCAGCGTAACCTCCACGCCCGTACAGGTCAGCCGCGGCACCACCGCCCTGCAAGCTTTCTTGAAAGCTCTTTTTCCAAAAGAGAACGACATTCATATCGATGCCCTGGGTCCAGCGTTGGTCCTATCCGGCTCTGTGTCTGACGCCTTGGTTGCAGAGAGCGTCATTCGCCTGGTCACAGCGTATTTTGGCGGTTCGGTTTCAAAGTCGAGCCCGGAATCCGCCCTTATCGGCACTGACGCCAAGGCATTGACCGGCGTCATTGGCGAGCTCAATAAGTCAACCACTGCTTCCAACGCAGAATCTTTTGCGTTTTTTAAAAAAACCTTGATGATGGGCGATGAAAAAGGCGCCTCTGGTTCTGCGGGAGCTGACAGCACACGCGGAGTGATCAACCTTCTCAAGGTTCGCGATCCGCAGCAAGTCCGGCTCGAAGTCCGCATTGCCCAGGTGTCGAGGAGTTACCTCGAATCTTTGGGCCTCAGCGTCACGAAGCTCACGGGCGATCTCACCGGCAGCCTTGGCAAGCTCTCGACAGGATTTGTCAGCGATGCGACGCTTGACCTTTTGCTGAAGCCCGATTACGACATCAAAATGGGCGCAAAACGTAAACCCAGTTTGTTGAAGATACTGGCCGAACCCACTATTGTCACCATGAGTGGCAAAGAGGGTTATTTTCTTGTTGGAGGCAAAATTTATACGCCCAGCAGGGTAGAATCCCAATTGGGATACCGCGAAATTGAATACGAAGAACACACCTACGGCGTGGGTTTACGTTTTACGCCCGTCGTGCTGGATGCAGGCCGTATTTCACTCAAGGTTGTATCCGAGGTTTCTGAACCTAACACGGAACCACTCACTCTCGGGACTACAGAAAATTGGCCATCGTTTAAACTCAGCACCGTTTCAACCGCCGTCGAGATGAACGAGGGGGAAAACCTTGTTATTGGCGGACTCAAGCTCGACAATCTCACCAATGCGATCGATTCGGTGCCTTTGCTGGGTGAAATTCCCATTCTCGGCGCACTTTTCCGGAACACAGACAAGAATGCCGAGAAGACCGAACTCATGGTCATTGTCCGCCCTACCATGGTCAAAGCCAGCGCCACCCCGCCGGAGCTGCCAACGGACAAGTTTGTCCCTCCTACCAGAGGAGAGCTTTTCTTCGGTGGAAAGCTTGAAGGATCACGAAAAAAATGACCGCCATGCGCACGGACAAGGCGATGTTCAAAGCTCAGGCAAAGAAGTTTGTTCGATCCCAGAAAGGTAACGCAGTGGTCGAATTTGCGCTGATCCTGCCTATGTTCATGGCTCTATTGCTCGGGGTGATTACTTTTTCCACAGCTTTTTACAACAAGAGCGTACTCAGTATTTCCACCCGTGAAGGCGCGCGCGCCGGAGCCCTCTACGTTTCAGGTATCTCCACGGCCGATAGAATCAATAAGGCCAGAACCGCTGCCGAGAATGCTTGCAGCGACAAGCTCATTTCTTATGGGACTTTTACTCCCCCTACCGTTACTCCGACTATTAGCGGCGATGTTCTCACCGTCATGGCCAGCTTTAATTTTACAGGATATGACCCTTTTGGCTTAATTCAGCGCGTTTTTCCAATTACGGCCAGAACTACCATGATGGTTGAATTATGACGCTCGAATTACCATGAGGCGATCACAATGCATCGACAAACGCTTGCACCGCCAGCGTGGTGTTATCGTTATCTGGTTCGCCCTGCTTATGCCGGTATTGTTCGGCGGTTTTGCTTTACTGGCGATTGACCTGGTCCGTCTCAACCTGACCAGAATCGAAGCTCAGAATGCGGCTGACGCCGCTGCTCTTGCCGGGGCTCGTCAATTCGCCATGAGCAACAAGGTGTCAGTGGCCAAGGCCTATGCACTCTCATTTGCCCGACGCAATTATGCCAATGGCGCCAAGGTCATGAATCCGATCATTGAAACGGGTTTCTGGGACCTTTCAGACCCTGCCGCAACCTGGCATACCACGAAGATCGGAACAGAAGCCTCAGCCGTCAGAGTCACCGTTGATCTCGGGAGCAGCTTCCATTATTTTTTCGGCTCAATTTTAGGTATTGCTGACCCCAACGTTCAAGCCAGTGCCATTGCTGCCCAGCAATCCTCCGCCGCATCCGACCACGCCATACTGGTACAATAACACTTATGAACATTGTTACATACTCTCCCCATCCTTGGGATGTTCTCGATACACAGCTCGAGCTGGCTCAATACCAGTTCGTCCAGCTGGTGGGCGATCTCAGGGAGATGGTGCGCAAACTTTCGGCACAAAAACACGATCTCGTCTTTCTCGTGGGCTTTGACCCCACCGATCCTCAATACCTTCATGAGGTAGAGAAACTATGCCTGGCGCTGCCCGGCGCCACCATCGTGGCTCTGCATCCAAAAATACAGCAAGAGTTTTTGATATCGCTCATGCGCGCCGGCGTGCGTGAAGTCATTGCCGACAGCGCCGCCGATACCTTGCAACACGTTATCGAACGCGCTCAGCTTCGCGTCAAGGGCGTGAGCGTTAACCGGGGCCGCGTTTTGGGATTTGTCGCGGCCAAAGCAGGGGACGGTTGCTCCTGCATCGCCGCCAACCTGGCCTTCGCGATCTCTCAACAGTCCGGAAACCGGGTGCTGGTGGTCGATGTCTCTTTACCCTTTGGCGACCTTGACCTGTACCTCACCGGCCGTCACCATGCTCAGGATCTGGCCGACATTTCCAGCCAATCCGACCGGATCGATCAGCCGCTGCTCGACAGCATGGTACAGCATCTCAGCCCTACGCTCGACCTCATCCCGTCGCCCACGACGTTTGAAAAAATCGTGCATATCGAGCCCGAGCGTGTGAGCGAACTCATCCGCATTGCCATAAATTTTTACGACTACATCCTGATCGACCTGGGCAACTCTTTCGACCAGGTCGGCCTCTGGGTGCTCGATCGCCTCGAGGAGCTCTGCATCGTCGCCACCCCGTCGCTACCCTCCATGCGGCGGGCAGGTCAACTGATCAATCTCTGGAGAGAGCTGGAAAAACCGGTGTCGCACGTTGAACTCATCCTCAACCGCACCGACGCGAACGGTTCCATCTCCAGCACCGAAATAGAAAAGGTCATCGGCAAACCGATCAGCAAACGCTTTCCCTCCGATGCCAAAGCCGTGCAAGATGCCCTTTTGATGGGTAAGACCATCTTGCAAGCGGCGCCCAAATCCAGACTTTCCCAAACCATTATCGACTGGGCCGTTCTGCTGACCGGCAGCAGTCAGCCTAAACCATCGCTATGGCAACGCTTAAAGATCAAATAGCCCGGTGGAACCTCTCCACCAAACGGGCGACGCCTCAAGCCGCATCGGCATCCGCACCGTCGCCATCGCCCGAAATCCCTGAGACCCCGGCGCCCTCCCCGGTCGTCCAGGCTCCGGTTTCGCCTGCGCCGTCGATAAAACCCAAAGCAGCCATAGGGGTTGACTATTTCGCGACCAAGATGCATTTGCACCAGAAGCTGCTCACCCGCATCGACCTTACCGCCCTCGAAAGCCTGACTCCCGACCGGCTGCGCAACGAGCTTGGAGTGCAGTTGGTCGCGCTGATCGAAGAGGAGGCTCTTCCGCTCAATGTTCAGGAGCGCAACCGGCTGGTGGCCGATCTCAAAAACGAAATCATGGGGCTGGGTCCGTTGGAACCCCTGATCGCCGACCCTGCCGTTTCTGAAATCATGGTCAACGGCCACCAGAACATCTATGTCGAAAAAAATGGATGCATTTACCCCACCGACATCCGTTTCAATGACGACGCGCACCTGATGAAAATCATCGACAAGATCGTCTCTCGCGTCGGGCGGCGCATCGATGAATGCAGCCCGATGGTCGATGCCCGTCTGCCCGACGGCTCGCGCGTCAACGCCGTCATTCCGCCACTGGCCCTCGAAGGTCCGGTGCTCACCATCCGGCGCTTTGCCGTCGTACCGCTGCAAATGCGTGACTTCATTCAAAAAAACACGCTCACGCCCCAGATGGCTGAGCTGTTGTCGGCTCTGGTCAAGGTCAAGTGCAACATCATCATTTCCGGGGGTACCGGTTCGGGTAAAACCACGCTGCTCAACATTCTCTCGGGCTTCATCCCTTCGAGCGAACGCATCGTCACGCTCGAAGACACCGCCGAGTTGCAGCTTCAGCAGGATCACGTCGTGCGCATGGAAACGCGCTTGCCCAACATCGAAGGCAAGGGCGAAATCACCATGCGCGCGCTGGTCAAAAACGCCTTGCGCATGAGGCCCGACCGTATCGTGATCGGCGAGGTGCGCAGCTCCGAGGTGATCGAAATGCTGCAAGCCATGAACACCGGTCACGATGGTTCGCTCACCACCATTCACGCCAACAGCTCGCGCGATGCCCTAGGCCGGCTCGAAAACCTGGTGGGCATGTCGGGCGTCGTTCTGCCAAGCAAAGCCCTGCACCAGCTCATTGCCTCCTCGATTCATTTTATCGTTCAGGTCTCGCGACTCGACGACGGCAGCCGCAAGATTACGAGTATCCAGGAGATCAGCGGCATGGAGGGCGACGTTATCACCACCCAGGAGATCTTTTGCTACAAGCGCACCGGCATCAACCCGGACGGATCCGTGCAGGGAGTGTTCAGCGCCACGGGCATTCGTCCGAAAGCGGCTGAAAAAATCCGCACCCATGGCTTCGCCCTCAGCGACGGCATCTTCGATCCCGTCCATATTGACTAAACTCCGCCGAGCATTATGAGCATCGTTTTGACCTCATTTTTTGTATTCATGGCCGTCGTGCTGATCCTGACGTTGCTCTATTGGGTGTGGAGCAACTTTTTCGACAGTCGCACCAAGGCAAAAAAAGAGCGCTTGCATGCCATTCACGCCGCTGTTCACGCCAGCGATCCAGGCATCGGTAGCACCCGCTTTCCCCTGGTTGAAAACGAACTCGAAACCTGGCTGCGCGCCCACTCCAGAACATTCGTGGAGCTCGAAAACCTGATCAAACGCGCGCACATCCGACTGACGGCCGGGCGCGTGATCGGCCTCATGCTGCTCCTGTTTGCCGTTGCCATGGTGTTTGGCCTTCTGCACCAAGTCAATCTCTGGCTCCTGTTCGCGCTGGCCGTCGCGCTAGCCAACCTGCCGGTTCTGTGGCTATCCCAAAAAGCCAGCAAACGCGGCAAAGCTTTCGGAGAAAAGCTTCCGGAAGCGCTCGACTATATCTCGCGCGCGCTGCGCGCCAGCCACAGCCTGAACTCGGCTATCGCGATGGTTGGCAAGGAGTTCCCCGATCCCATAGGGACCGAGTTCAAAATGATCTCGGACAAAATCAGCTTCGGCATTTCATTCAAAGACGCGATTCGCGAGCTTGCCGACGGCATTAAAAGTCGCGATCTCAATTTCTTTGTCGTTTCGATCCTGATTCAGCACGAAACAGGCGGCAATCTCACTGAACTGCTCGACGGTTTGGCCAAAACCATGCGCGCCCGCATCAAACTGCGCGGCAAAATTCGTACACTCTCATCCGAAGGACGGGCATCGGCCTGGATATTGGGCAGTTTGCCCTTTGTGCTTGCCGGTATTCTCATGCTCGCGAACCCCGGCTACATTTCGATACTCTGGACCACTTCACAAGGCCAAAACCTCATGGTCATCGGTTGCGTGCTGCTGTTCGTCGGCCTCGTTGTGCTTAACCGCCTCGTCAAGATCAAGGTTTAACCATACCTGCGCCCACCATGCAAAACATCCTGCAAATCCTGACTATCGTGCTCACGGGGGCTGCCGTCACCTCGATTGTTTTCGTGGTGTACCATTTTGGGATCGAAAGCATCTTCAAAAAACGCCTTACCCAGGTCGTTCGACAGGGTGGAGTCATGGCTGCTCCCTCCTTGTCCAAAAACGCCGCTCCGAGCAAAGTCGCCTCGATCCTCAATATCCTTTCCAAGCTCTCGCTTCCGGAAGAGGGGTGGCAAAGCTCAGGCGTTCAGTTGAAGTTTTTGCAAGCCGGCATTCGTCACAAAAAAGCGCCGCTCTACTACTTTGCCGTTAAAACCCTGCTCACGCTGGTACTGCCGGGCCTGCTGGCTTTGTTTCTGTATATCGTCCGGCCGCAGAACATTACCTTTGTTTCCGCCATGTTCACGGTACTGATCGCGGCGGGGGCAGGTTATTACCTTCCCGAAATGCTGCTGGACATCATCACCCGGAAACGTATCGAACGCATGAGAGAAAGCCTGTCCGACATGATGGACCTCATCGTTGTCTGCACCGAGGCCGGCATGAGCGTCGATGCCGCCATTGCCCGCATATCGCGTGAAATGGCTCGCACCGATCCCGATCTGGCCCAGGAGTTTTACCTCGCTTCACTCGAAATGCGCGCCGGCGCCAACCGCATCGACGCCTTGCGCAACCTGGCGCTTCGTTCACGCCTCGAAGAGATGAACGACCTCGTTTCCGTGCTCGTACAGGCAGACCGATTTGGCTCCAGTCTGGCCGAGGCATTGCGCGTGCATTCAGACATGATGCGCTCTCGCCGCAGCCAGCGAGCCGAAGAAATTGCCGCCAAAATCCCCGTCAAAGTAGCGCTGCCGCTCGTCTTGTTCATTTTCCCGACGCTTTTTCTGGTGATGCTTGGTCCGGCAATCATTCAGACGCTGAAAGCCTTCAATAAATAAGCCCGCTCGATGAACCTCGACTACCTGTTGCGAGTTTTGTGGACACACTGGCCGTGGTGGTTGGCCGGAGCGTTGGCGGGCTTGTGGCTCGCGCCCCTGGCCCGCATCGTTTCGCGCAAGGTGTTGCAGCGAGCCGAAGCTCCCCTGCACGAATGGCAGGGGCCAGGCGGCGGCCTCGAGCAACCTGTCCCTATGGCCCGGCGCATCTGGACGCCCTTGCTCAACGCCAGCTTGTGGGCCTTTGTGGCAAGCACCGCCAGCCACCCGGCCTTCTGGGCCGGTTTTGCCAGCACGCTGCTGCTGCTCGCTCTCATCGACTGGGACACGACCCTGTTGCCGAACTGGGTGGTCTTGCCGCTTGGCCTCGCGGGTCTTTTCGGCAGCCATGCCGGGTTTACCGGGCAAAGCCTCTTCGCCGGCGCAGCATCCGCCGCCGTGGTGCTTGGCCTGTTCGGCGGGCTTGACTGGGCGTTCCGGCGTATCAGGGGCACGAGCGGCATTGGCGGCGGGGACCTCAAACTCCTGGCCGCGCTGGCCGCCTGGTGGGGCGTTGTCGATGTGCTGTACATGATGATGATGGCCAGCGTGATTACCGTGGTCTGGAACCTGGCGTGGCGGTGGTTCAAAGGCCTCAGCCCCGAAGCCGAATGGCCATTCGGTCCCGCCATCGTGATTGCCGCGCTCGCCTGGAGTCTGTCGCACCCGGTTTGACGCCGGTGTTTTGCGCAGTCCTGAACCCGTCGTGAAAACCGTATACCGCGACCCTGAGGAAATACTGAAATTTCGGAGACGATCGAAGCGGAAAGTGGTAGTGCAAGATAAAGGCAAGAGTAACATCTGGCCCGCAAGTCGCTTTTTTTCAAGAGCTTGAGACAGGAACACCTTTGTCGGCACGGTAAATAGATTGCGAACCCTGACGCCGTAAACTCTTCTCGGATAAAAAGAAAAGCCGTTAGCACCGCGAAACAACCATCATGGAAACGGGCTTTTCGGAGTAGTAAAAAAGGGCAGTAGTCTGCTCTCAGGCAACAGCTCACTCACTTCTTGCAGCGACCCTGATTTTTATAGACAAAATGAATTATTTTGTCCAGTATCAGGAGGGGCGACGACCGGAAAGCCCTGATTTTGCTGAGGGGTGAAAAGGTCAAAACTAGACAAAATGATGAGGAAAAACTTTCTTGACTATGGGCCTGTTTTGTTATACCATATGTTATAACAAAACAGAGGTGATTTTATGCGTGCGACGGTAACAAAAATTGGTAATTCGACAGGCGTGATCCTGCCGAAGGCAGCGGCTGAACGCCTGAAGGTCAAGCAAGGGGATGTCCTGTTTTTAACGGAAACGCCGACCGGGTATGCGGTCACGCCTTACGACCCCGAATTTGCCGAGCAAATGGAGGTGGCCCGTCGTG
>Ga0209575_10000853_pt1 | contig 14785 bp, 16 predicted proteins | sample Medcelwee11metaG_FD_187172 | JGI IMG/M metagenome (GOLD analysis project Ga0209575, IMG submission 187172) | Freshwater pond sediment microbial communities from the University of Edinburgh, under environmental carbon perturbations - Medium... | ecosystem: Environmental > Aquatic > Freshwater >...
GCGGATGGTCTTGCGTATCTTCTCTTTCGTCACCTCAGGTTGAGTCTTGTCGTCGGCAGACTGCTCGGTTTTTTTCCTCATGCGCAAGTCCAATCTGCGTGACGTTATAAATATATTTGTGTGTGCTTCACCCGCACTTCCAAAATCCATTGATACCTGGGACCAAAGGGGGACTCACAGGGAGTAAACTGTATCTCTCTGCGAGGGATGGTATCTGGATCTCATCCGTCCGATCTCCTCCAAGATCTGAAGCGGACGAGCCAGCGTTCAATTACCTGGTGTTTTAGGGACGGACGCGCTGGACATGTAGAAGACTGGCTGAAAAAGACATCCCCAAGCCTTGGATCAAACCCTGCATCGGTAGCGGATTCATACACATATCCCCATGATGCATTCCTTTGGGCAAGCCTCAGATTTCCAGAAACTCCCCTGGTTCGGATGCTTCAATATACAGGCCCCTTTCATATTGATTGAATAGATCTCCCCGTTACGGATGAGGCTGAGGTCAGACATTCCAGGATTGCCTGGGAAAAAAGCGCTCCATGTCCCTTTCGAGAAATCATAATGCCACACGCTCTCCACCTGATTTGCGCACCCATACATGCTGTTTGCCCCGAATAAGGTCTCGACAGGGACATCGATTTGATTGGTCGATTTATACAGCAGTCCTATCCCTGCCCCTTTCTGCGCTCCAAGGAACCAGCCAGGAGATAGCTCGGCAGTGGAACCGAGTTCGCTTGCGAGATACTGATAGTTTGACGAGGAGCTTGGTTTATGGCAATAAGGTTCAGAATGGCAACCCTTCTTATAGAGCTTCAACACTTCAAGGACGCCGGTGAGGGGGATGTTCTCTTTTTTGAACCTATCCAGGTAGATGATGAATTCATTCATGTCGACGCAGCCATTGCATTCCTTGTCCGCGGCGTGGATACAGTCCAGCATGATGGCTTCAATCGCGACTTCACTGTTCGCATAGCCCGTTTTTGCTGTCATCGCCTTTATGACCTTCTTGCCTGTGACGCTGAAGGGTGACACATACTTTTGAGAGGCTGCGGTCGGATTGGTCCCATCATTCGTGAAATGGATAGATGCTCCTGAAATGGTTGTTGAGAGCGACACGGTCTGAGAGCCGCTTTGCACGCCAGTGATTGAAAAAGACGGTGGAGGCAAGGAGGTGGGCTGTATGACTTCGAAATGGATGGTCTGGCAGACCCATTTTGATGCTGTATCAGAGCTTGCCAGGTTTGCCCAGACATCTACTTTCTGTTTCCCCACCCCGAAATCACTCGCTTTTTTAGAGAAAGAATACGTCCCGGGTGCGTCGCTCACTTCCTTGAATTTCGTCCCATAATTGGCACCGGTAACGACCTGCGGGCAGGAGACGCCATTATTTATCCACCATTGGTACTGCTTGACGGTCTGGCCTATATCTGAATTGCCGGTCGCTGTGAACACGATATCATTTGCGAGGGGGATCTTGGAATTATTAGAGGGAGAATTGATGGCCAGTTGAGGGAGGACTTCGATGGTCACTGTCTTGCACGCCCAGTTGCCAGAAATACCTTCTATCCCTGATGCGGATGCCCAGACATCTATCTTATGGATCCCTGCCCCGAACTCTTTCGCGGTCTTATTGAACCCATAGGTCCCATGGGCTGTTGCTGTCCTGGTCAGTATCGTCCCGTAATTTGTCCCCGCCTTGACTGGAGGGCAGGAGACCCCGTTATTGTGCCACCATTGAAAATGATTGACCTCCTGGCCGTTCCCGCTTTTCGCTGTCGCGGAAAAATGGATGGGTTGATTATATGGGACAGCGACAGGACCGGTTCCACCATTGAGAGGGGAATTGATGGACAGGGACGGGACAAGGTAGGGGATGGATGTCCCTTGATTATAGGAGATCAGTGCGAAATTCCTAAGTATCTGGAGTGAGTTCTTCCAGTCGTTCGGTCCGTCCACTATCCTGACCGTATCGACCCCGACCGCTCCGCAGGCATAGTCAGGGTGGAATTGGGTCCCATAGATCGGATACCCCTTCAGTTTGATGGACTGTGCCGGAGCATGGTAATTGGTCTCCTTATAGGTCGAAGGGCTGGTAGCTTTGTCCGCATAATTATAGGTATGGCCATCAAGGTAGGTGACAAGGAGATCGAATCTGTCGCTCACCGCCTTATTCTCCCAGTTGACGCTATCTCGGTTCATCAGACGGCCGTTGAACCTATTATCCACGTTATAGAATAAGGGGTCTGTGTTGAGTATCTGGAGGTCGATCCAGCCATATTGGCCGCAACCCATCTGTATGGGATTTTCAGGATTCTGGAAGATGTCGACAAACCTCGGATCTTTTGCGTTCACCCCTTGAGCGATGTAAGGGAGATTGATACAGGTCACAACGTTCTGGTTGATATTATCTGTTGTGAATTCGGTCTTGAAATCTTCGAATGTGGGATGGGTGAATTGCTGGACGAGGTATTGGTGGCCTCCGCATATCCCAAGGATGGCGATGTTCCTATAGTTTTCATTGATGTAGTTATAGAGGCCTGCGAGGAGATATGGGTTGACTTGGTCCCATTCAAGATGCGTGCCGCTGAGGATCAGCCCGCTCGGTCTTGGTTCATGCATGATCCATGAGCTGTAACCAGTGCTTGACCTGAATTCCCCTATCGGTATGCGCTTATTGTCGACGATGAGTTTCCTCCCTGGCCCGCTGTCTGTCGCGCCTGCGCTGCCAGTCAGGGGTTTATCATCAGACCCAATGACCCCTAAGACCTTCTCTTTGTTGAATTCTCCTACCCAGAAGGTGTCATACAGATCGACGTCTTTTGTGGATTGTATACCTATGACTGTCTCCTTCATCTGGCTCGTCAGGCATCCTCCTTTCCAATCAGTGGCCTTGAATGCGTGCTCATTTTCTGGGAGGGATACGCTCGCGATCCAGGGTGTGGTATCGATCTTTTCTGATTGGGTCGGATAAAATGTGGCTTCGCGCAGGCAAGGGGCGTCTGATCCGGTGAAGAGGAGCTCGTCAGGTTCCCTCATGATATAGAGCCTCATCCTCTTGACATTCTGGATGGGCGAAAAACGGAAAACGAGCTGATATCTCGCGGCGTACATATCGGTCTCAGGTATCCTCACCCAGGAGGTCGTTCCTTCTGTCTGGTACGCCCAGACGAAATTCCTCACTTTAAAGCCGTTCAGCATGCCTTTATTCGTATCATACCAGCCGGATCTCATGTAGATGCTGCCGACGGACTTTGGTGTCGTGAATTCGACCTGCCACCAATCATTGAAGAGCCTGTTTGAAAATGAGTGCGAAGCTGGTGAGGTTTTAGCCGCGCACCAGGTCGATTTGTCGCTATTATCGTACCCTTTAGGATGGGAGTAGGAAGCGTCCCAGTCGCTTGATGATGAGGTCGTGTCAGCATGTGCCGCATACGCAGTGAGCAGCAGCATGAGGAAGTATGGCAGTGTGCGTCGCATGAGGGGAATCTGGACTTTTCGATATATAATACTTTCGCGGAGGACGCTGCATTCGATGTCTCAATTCCTTTTCATAGCCTTTCCCTTAATGGTCAACCCGGATGGAGATATCAATGAATGAAGGTTTTTTTTTATTCTTGTTAGGTTTCATTCATTGATCAGATACCCTAGATCTCAACCTGAAAAGAGAATACAAAAAACGAGGGGTTGATACCTGAGTTTTCCCTAATATTCTCTTCTTGCAGGTGTTATTTATGATACCCCTGAGTCTTACGGGCGAAAAGATACCAAAGACCACCCTTTTTTCCGGGATATTCTGCAAATCCTAAACAATTAACGGGATTCACGAAACAAAAAGCTTATAATCTGTTCCTATGCTCCAGTAGTAATGGGCAAACATTTTGATGGTTTAGTGGAGTTGGTAAGAAACCAAATCGATCCTCGTGAATCAAGCGTCTCCAGAGAAGGATATATAGCCATCTCAAATATCAAAGAATACCTTGAAGAAATGATCAATAGGGCAAAATTTTTTGAGTTTCCAATAAACGCGAAGAGCATCCGCCCGACTCTGGACCTTGACAAAAAAGAGTATGGGAAATATTTACAGGATTATTTTAAAGTCTCCCAGCGTTATGGTAAATACCTGATCACTCCTTTTCCATTAGTGACTATTGAGGATAAAGAATCTGTAGTTTTTTTTCAGCATTTAGAAGATAATATCTATCGCGTTACAAATTTCAGTGAGGAAATTAAAATTGAAGGGATCAACCAAAATAGAAAATGTCTGCTTATAGGGGATGTGAAAATTGAAGACCCTTTAGATTCTGGACTGTATCCATGCATTGCAAACGTCTTATATGCACATCTGCGAGACAAGGAAAACAGGATCCCTTTTTCACTTGAAAGAGATATCACTCAACAATATAGTACTGCAACAGATATCGTGCAGGCGACAATAGCCATGATCGAGCAAATGGTCTACATCATGGATCCGGCAAATTTTATTATCGAAAAAGAGAGCAATGCAAGCAAAAAACAGAACCAAAAGGAGAAGCAAGGAGGAAAAAAGATTTTGAGGAAGACAATCAACAGACCACACTATTTTTGTCAAAGTGCAGAAGAGATTAAACATTTCTTAAAGTGCGAATCCAAAGAACCATATCCTGCTCATCCGGTTGTTGGATATTACAAGACGTTGACTTCTCCCAGATGGAAAAACGCGAGGTATCAGGAGATTTTTGTATCCCAATACTGGACCGGCGATGGGGAGTTTATCGGCAGGAACGGCTGGAATTACCGGGTTTTCATAAAAGTGGCTCCGGATCAGGTTGTGCCATATGCCAAAGCCAAAGAGATGAATAAGAAGAGATGATTCTTGTTAGGTTTCATACAAGGAAATCCGTAGTATTTCCTGTACAAGTGAACTTCGTTCACCCCCGCCCTTTAGGGCGTAACCCAACAAGACATTCCGCCGATCAGTGCGAGGAGCGTCAATACCTCGGCTGCCGAGGATATACAGAAGACGTCTTCTGGTACAGGTGAACTATGTTCACCTTGTTGCGCGGCGGAATTTTTGATAGAGTTCAGTCATAAGGATCATCTCGATAATTATTTATAGCTGAAGCCAGAAGTCATGAAAATGGACACCATAGAGATCCCAGACAAAGACATCAGCGCAGACAATGATATTACTCAAGACGATATAGATGCGCATAAGATTCGGATAACGAAGAAGTTCATGTCCTTTTTCCCTTATGAAAATACTGTCCTTGAGATTGTGATATGCGATACCTCATATGAATGCGCATTGGACCTGAACAACAAGGACGGCAAGCAGAGATCCTACAACATAATCCTTGGCAAGGAAGCGATGAAGAATTTAGGATTGAAAGCCTATGGCAAGATCCTGATAACAAAGCTCGATGAGAAGAAGTATGAGATCCAGCTGAAACCCGAAAACTCAGAGAAGCAGAAGGATCAGGAAGAATTCAAGAAGAAGTTCTTTGGTAGATAGATCACAGAGGCTTCGGCTTAATGTGCTTGATCCCAAATGGTGTATTTAGCCTCCACGCGATCACCCCCTTCTTCTTCGTCGTACTTCCCAAAGAAACAGCTCAAATATTTAAGCCAAATGGCCCATTCATGGCCATACGGCGTTGAAACCGAAATGTAACGCCGCCACCCGGATTTGAACCGGGAGATCCAGAGGAAACTCGCTTTCGAGGCGAGCGCAATACCAGGTTATGCGATAGCGGCAATACACAAAGAGACTACAATCTACCTTAAATAGTTAACGCAGGATCTCGCTGATGGACTGTTGAACAGCAAGCGCTTCCTTCCCCGTGACAAGCGGGAAGAACAATCCCTCGGCAAGGGCCCGGACAGCGTCCCTCCTTTCCGATTCAGTCGCGCGTTCCAGATCGATGCCCATCCATTCAAGTTGCCGTTCCAAAAGGAACCCAGCGACCGGACCCGCGTGGTCTTCAAGAAGTCCCAAAAGCTTTTCTTTTCTTGTCATGGTCCCCTGAACGCGGAAAAAACCTTGATCCCCCCTGATGTGATCCGGTATTCGACAAAAGACTTGACATGGTCTGAGCCCCTGTGCTTATGTACCCGCATGAAGCGCTCGGAGAAGCGTCTGTCCAGGATCGAACCGCTCCCGTCCGGTCCGCCCAGCATGAGGGTGGTGACTGAATCAGCGAGGAAATCCTCCACCCTGCTCTCGTTTGAATGGCTGGAGATCTCGGTCGTGATGATCGAAGTCGCACCCAGGGATTTCAGCTCCTGGTTGAGCCTGAAAAAAGCCGCCCGGAACTCGTTCTCCCCCTGGCATCGGAGTGATAAGGGCACGATGCTGTCGATCACCACCAGATCAGTGTTGCGGCAATTCTTCCTGATGAGCCCTATCATGTTATCCACATCAAGGAGGCTGCTGTCATCGACCAGCTCTTCACGATTGGAATAGAACCTGCGCAGCGCAGGGACATCGAGAAGCGACAATCTGTCTTCGCAGCTCTTCAGGTCCATCCCGATAGCCTTGCAGTGCTGCATGATCTGGCGGGTGTCCTCCTCAAGCGTGATATAGACTCCCCTCTTCCCTGACCGCTTCGCCCCATCGTAGAGGCAGGTCAGGCAAAAAAGGGTCTTCCCGGCACCGCTGCAACCGGAGATGAGATTGGTGGTGCGTGGGAAGAATCCTCCGCCGAGCAGGAGGTCGTATTCCGGTATCCCTGTCGATATCCTTCCGCCCACTTCCTGCTTTCGTGTCTTCTTATCCTCAGTTTTAGGAGTGATGATGGGCATGAGCGGATTTCAGCGAAGAATGATTATAAACTTTGCGTCGAAGAAGGCTTTGTGGAGTAAGTGACATTTTTTTAAACAAGTCTATAATTGGATACCAAATGTATATATTCCAGTAACATATACACTTGCAGGCAGGTTACAATATGAATTTGCTTACAAGAAAAAACGGAATCTGGTTATGTGCTATAGGAATTGCGGTATTCTTGCTTAATTTCTTGACTTTAACATTATGGGATATTGACATTGATATTCTTGGTGTGATGATATTTGTTCTTGGATTAGTCATTGCAATAGCCTGCGGAAGTTCTATGAACCATTCATCTGAATTGTTATCAAGAAGGAGTGGAGTATGGGCGTGTATAATTGCAGTAGCGATGACTGTCATATTAGCATATTCACCATTTCCTGCTCTTAATGGTGATATGAGCGGTTACATTGGATTATCAGTATTTGTTGTAGGTATAATCCTTATAGTAGTGAAGTGGAAACAGTAATGGGTTACCCATATTCTGTGTCAAGGCCAAGGTTTTCAGGACTTTCTACACAAAGATGTAAAAAAAAAAATAAATGTGCTCACTTAGCGAGCCTTGAATGCGCGCGCTGGGACGGCCTGACCTTCTCCGCGCCTTTACCTTTATTCATAAGGCCTCGGGCCTGTCTTCCGGCGCTCGTCAGTCCGCGCATCGCGCGTCCATGTTCCTTGGTGATCCAGCTGATACGCTTATCAGCCTTGATGACCGGGTGCTCCCGATCGACCAGGATGATCTCATACCAGATGTTCAGTCCGTCGATACCGACATAATAAGAGTTAAGGACTTCGCAGTTCGGGTACTTTCGGGCGACCCTCTCTTCAGCGACCTGCTGGTAATTCTTGCCGAGGATCTTGACACGCCTGTTATGCTTCGGACGTCTCCCTGACCTGATCTGCTCACGCATCCTTCCCCCTCGGGTGAGGCGGGTACGGACGATAAGAAATCCCTGTTTTGCACGATAGCCAAGGGATCTGGCCCTGTCGATCCTTGTCGGATGCTCGATCCTGACCGCAGCCGGCTCTTTTCGCCATTCAACAAGGCGCTCTTTCCAGATATCGCCCAGATTCGCTCTCGGGTCCTTCCAGAGTTCCCGCATGTATTTGTAGACTCCCATAAGTCTCAGCCTCCGTTGTTTTTCTATTCGCGAGGTTCAGGCAAGCTACTGCCCACATCCCTCATGATTCACCGGAAACCGAATCCATTTATAAAGATTATGTTAAAATCTGCCTTTTCCACCAGTGTATCAATCTAGTCACCCTTCAGATCTGTTGTGGAAAAATTAAGGTCAAAGAAAGTGTGTGATTAGCAAAATTCGGAGAGCTTGTTCGACTGAATCGCACCGAACAACATCCACCCTTTATACTCCAGATATGCGGTTTTTGCCTAACCTTCCCGGTAATGCTTGATCACCTTATAGATGGCAGCCCCGAGGAATCCCCCGGCGAACGATTGCGCTTCCGCCGACTGCAAAAAGGGGACATTATTCGAGAGGAATGTGGAGACGCCGCTCATCTGGTGGCGCAGGGTATGGACAGCTGATATCCCCTGGTCGTAGTCCGAAACCAGCCTCCCGATATCTGCGGACATCCCTCCGATGATAGTGGTATGCAAGATGTCTTTTATGTTATCATGGTCAGTAATCGCGTTTACCCGGTCGCAAAGATACCATCCGGCAGCCCCAGGAGCCAGAAAATCAGCGATATCATCAAGGTCGCGGTTTCCGGAATAATAGGCGGCGAGGACCCCTGCCGCTTTTATCCCTGCGTATAATGTTGCCGAGTTACCTATGGAGTTCAGTGCAGGGGTAGCGTCATAGAACTCTTTCATCCTATGTGCTCCTTTCGCTATCATCTTGAATACCATTTTTGGGAAGAATGATTCATATAATATAAATGTAGCCATTCACCAGGGGGGTCATTAATGCTGTTTATCCACTCTTGTGATGTGGCAGCGGTAATTGTTACTCCCTCTAAGTGGAAATATTTATTAAGGGAGGGATATTCTATTGATGACATGACCGAAAATAGTGCTGGAATGTTCATCTGCGGGTTTTCAGAGGGAGGAATTTCAGGACCGCTTGGTGAGGAAGCGACCAACATATTTGTTGAATTTGGAGAGCCTGTCCTCAATGAATTCGATCCCTTCGATACGGTGAGACCAGTAGAAAAAGCATTTGAGTTCTTGCGATATTCTGACCCTCGCCTCCAGGAAAACATATATGTTGTCAGGTTTGAGCCATCCAGGATCATCTGGGGGATGATGGATGAATCTGCGATCGGCATCCCGGCCACTCCAGCGTTGCATAAGGTTTTCGACGTGTATCTTCCTGAATGGTTAAGAGAGATGGAGAGATATCAAAAAGAAAAAATTGCGGCGTATAAGACTGGAGTGAGGGGTGCAGGATTGGAATGGTCCAAAGGAAAAGAATTGTTGGAAAAAGATAGGAAAGATGGAGCAGGAAGATATTATAATGAATTCTATTTGACAGCAGTCAGGCACATTGAACAGCTCCCAAAACCGGTATTGGTCAGGCTCGAAGGACTTGATGAGATTGTACAGGCGATTCCCATTACTACTCCCATTGAACGGTGATTCCACAAGAGGATCATCAACATATATCAAATCGGTGTGGGGGTTGCTATCCTTTTTTTTCAATAGAAAGTCAATAAGGGCCCCCGAATCCTTGAAGAATAATGCCATCAATAATTTTTCTCTTTAGGAGCATCGGTTGCCGGTCCTGGAATGACTTTTGCCGCATCTCTTTTTCATCTCATCGGATACCCGCAATTTAATATACTTCCGCTTATCGCTCCTCCCTCATGAAGCCGCTCGATGAACTGAAGATGGCGTTCGATTTCGCCCTGCAGAAGAAAGAGACCTTCGTCGCTTCCTGCAGGTGCGCGATCGTGTATTCAGGCAGGGTGGAAAGCTTCCTCCCGGAAGGAGACCGTATCATCATCATAAAAAAAGATGGCTGCGCGATCATCCACCAACCGGAAGGAAACAACCCAGTGAACATCATGAAGCCCGGTACTGCCTATGAGATAATCCGCGCAGAGAGTTCGCTTATCCTGAAATGCAGGAACCTGGAGAATTATGAATCCCTTGACATCACTATCACCAAAGCCTATTTCTTTGATTCCTATCCCCTTGAGGATAATATGTCCCTCCAGCTCTCAGGGACCGATATCGACATGGCTGATATGATCATGAAGAAGCCCGGCCTCATCAGCCCCTACTTCAAACCCCTCTCCCGGGAGGAACGAAACGAATATGGTTTCGTCCACGTTTTGGGATATGAAGGGAAGGTGCTGACCATCATCGGATGCAAGAGGATGCAAGGTGATCCTAAAGCGGTCGATCAGCTCAAGAGGTATGTTGAAGCGGTGAAGAAGACAAAGGACTCGAAAAAGTACAAGGTATCCTTGCCTGTCCTGACCTCTCAGAGAAAGCGGAGACCATGCTCGCTGATTACGGATTGGGTTTTATCAAGCTGAAGGCACCATCATATCTCGAGCGCCATGACAAGAAGCAGAGCACGCTGGAAGGGTTCTAGATGGAAATACACGATAGGGTCTACGGGAAAGTAATGGTCGACGAACCGCTCCTCTCTGAATTGATGGCGACCTCCGCGGTCCAGCGTTTGAAAGGTATCAACCAGGCTGGAGCCTCCCAGTATATCATGCATAAACCCATCACACGCTACGAACATAGCGTCGGGACCATGCTCCTCCTGAAAAAGTTCGGTGCCCCTCTCTCTGAACAGGTCGCGGGCCTCTTGCACGATGTCGCCCACACCGCATTCTCCCACGTCATCGATTTCGCCTTCCCCAACGAAAACCATGACTTCCACGAGAGCTTCCATGAGAGGATCGTCCTTGGTTCAGAGATACCTTCCATCCTGAAGAGCCATGGCCTTGATCTTCCCGCCATGTTTGACGAGGCGAATTTTCCCCTCCTTGAGCGTTCACTCCCTGATCTTTGCGCTGACCGTCTGGATTACTCCTTCCGTGACATGGTCGGGTATGTCGCGAAAGCGGAGATGGATGAGCATGTCCAACTCTTCCTCTCCCATCTGATCGTCCATGAAGGTGAATTCATCTTCGACGATTTCCAGAGCGCCGCTCAATTCACCCTTGACTTCATCTTCATGAACCGCTGGGTGTGGGCCCGTCCCCTTGAGGTCGCCACATACCATATCCTGGGGAAAGCCCTGCGTCGCGCCTATGACCTCGGTTACCTGACCATGGATGATCTCTTCGGGACAGATGAGCAGGTGATGCAGAAGCTGAGGCTGATGAAAGACCTGGAAATAAATGCAGCCCTAAGCAAGCTCACCCCGAAATTCCGCGTCAGTTTCGTCGAGGAGAATGCTGACTTCTATTGCAGGAGCAAACCGAGATACGTCGATCCGAAATTCCTGGAAAACGGAAAAGTGCGCCGGGTCTCAGAGGTCTCGAAAGCCCTGAAAAAAGAGATCAGGGACCACAGGGAATACATACAGAAAGGGTACATGCTGAAGGTGGGATAGCAAGCGGTTAAGGGATAGAGGGTCATTCTGATTCTTGTTGGGTTTGATACAAGGAAATCCTACGGATTTCCTGTACAATTGAACTTCGTTCACTTTGTACCCCTACCTTTAGGGCGTAACCCAACAAGACATTCCGCCAATCAGTGCGAGGAGTGTCAATACCCCAGCCGCCCGGATACACAGAAGACGTCTTCTGGTACAGGTGAACTCTGTTCACCTTGTAGCTCCGAGCGGCGGAATTTTTGATTCTCACTTTCACTTAACTCGGGAATTCATCGATGTTCCGAACGAAGTGAGGAATATGGGATAGCGACTGCAAGGAGCGAACCGATTAATTCGCTAAACTCTTTTTCGGTTACGTAAATTCCGAAAAACTTCCTCCGAAGAGTCAAATTTTCACAAAAGAGTATCCATTTCTGCGTAAGCATAGTATCTACTTAGAGCCGAGAACTGATTGCATTAATATCTACTGTATCTGATAAGTAGTAACGAATAGGAACGTTTAAATATATGGCCATTTTAATAAGATTATGGTAGTTGAAAAAATTGTCCATGTTGGGAAGACTACACTTATTGCAAAATATGATCCGGAAACTGGCGAGTTAGCTTTTGCCAAAAAAGATAATATTATTGATAATTACTTAGACTTAATTGGAGAAAATGCGATTACTGTGACAAGATCATTAAGAGAAGCATTTAAGGATACTTATATGCCTAAAATCAGTTTTGAAGCAACTGGTATGACTCGTAGGGAAGCGGACATTAAAGACAGATTTTATCGCAGACTTGTTGAAAGAGAAGGTTATCAAATAAGTAACTGTGATTCATCAGCATTAGAAACTCGTCTTAAAAGAGGAATATTTTCTGGTGTGTGGAGAGCACCTTATAGGGTCTATGAATTAAATCGATAAATGATATTTTATGGTTTTATGCTCGTTCTATCAAATGAAGATTCGAGTGAGTATTACATCGCGATTTACCGAAGTAAAATTTCCCTCGTGAGGCGACCCTCACATAGATGGAAATTTTATTTGGATGAAGCGAGGTGCAACCGAGCGTAATCGGTAAATCGCTGTTCATTGCCCCGAACCGAGATCGCAACATGGTGGAGCATTGTAGATAATAACTATAAGCGAGGAAGTGAATTCGATCCTGACAATCAAATATTTATATCTTATTTAATTCCGATTAAGAATGTATAGTAATCCAGAGCAAAAGTCAATTCAAGATGTATATAATAGACTTAAAGAATTAGAACCTTCCGTGGCTCCAGATTCACATGAAACGTTTTTAGATACAATTGAGGATATGGTAAGAAGAGATGGTGAGGGTTCAAAATTAGGTAGAAGGACAGATATTTTTAATGATGCAATGAGATTTGAATTTTTGTCAAAATTTCTTAATGATAAATGTATTAGAGAAAGAAATTATATTGAATTAATGAGAATGGCCGGTGGATCAGAATGGAATGAATGGATGGAAAATTATTTTCCATACCAGTCACGAAGATGAAACGGCGATTATTTATTTAACATAGGAATTTTTCGAAGTCACCACAGGCGATTTTGGTGGAAATGCCTGAATGGCTATGGAACCGTTTAAGCCCTGTAATAATCATATTTTTCAATCATTATATCCCTGAGGGTTGGATTTGAAAAATCAGGGTCAAAGAAAGTGTGCTTTTCGCACACCTCTGAGAACGTATTCGACTGAGTCGCCTCGAGCATGCCACCCATCAGTGGCCGTTTGTGGGCGATTTCTATTGACAACCATTAGCCTTTCAAACTCACGAATACACAGCTTTCTTCCATGACCTGTACACAAGATAATATGCGATGACCGCGATAATGAAAGAAATTATTGACATCCACACCACCGGGACATACCAACCGACCATCCCTGAAGAGCAGTATTGCGGGAAAGGTGTCTCAGAGATCCCAGACACGAGGCTGCATCCCTCTGACGTCAGATGATTGCAGCACCCCTGTAAGTATGCGAGAGCGAAGAGAGATACCCCGTCTGTCAACGTGGATGCGCCCAGGGCTGCCCAGTGGATCTCTTTATTCACCCGGTAGATCAGGAAAAATGAGACCGACGCAAGGATGAGAGACGCGCTGAGAGCGTAATGCGTGAAACCCGTGAAAAGCCTCAGGGTGAGCGGGTTCGTCAATGCGAAGACAGAAAGACCTAAAAAAAAGATGATGTAGCAGACAGGCATCCATCTATCCTTCATCCCGAAATCCCTAAGGAGGATCGCTGTCCCTGTAAGGAGGATGACGCCGACAGCGAGTGAGAGAAATCCGTGGACGATCCTTGTGACAGCATCAGAACCTATGACAAACTCCCTCAGGAGGCCGATAAGGGTGAGCGCTGCATTGAGGCCGATGAAAAGCGAGAGATAGAGCCAGCCTTTCGTCGCCTTCCTAGTAGACCTGTAGATGATGATCGCGAAAACGAAAGAGAGCGAAGAGAGAATCGTAATCCCAATGAAATAAGCGAGAGAGAGGTTGTCCGCCATGATTCAGCATTCTGCGTCGTTTCACTATAAAAAACTTGCTTTGAGACAATAAAAGAAAAAGTGTGAGCGATTCACTGGGATACTCTGCTCCCTTAAGCGCCCATCCCCTTCAGGAGCCCGTATACCACTATCGCCGGCCAGACAATAGCCTTCACGACTCCCCACACACCCATCCAGAATCCTGTCGCGGTGTAGATATAATAGGTCGCTGCCCCGATGAATCCGACCCCATACAATCCTCCCCCGCAATGGGAATTCGAAAGCATGTTCCCGCACTGCGCTTTCTGTTTTTTTACTGCCATGATCTCCACCTCGCTAGCCAGTAACAGATACACTATGGTGTCCTCTATAAAAATGTTGGGTCTCCTGTCGGTCTCTTTGTTCTAATCATGCTTTTTTCAGAAAATGACAAGTAGTCTCCAAAGATTTTCTCCTCCCAAGAGTATCTTCTCCCCTTCAAAGTATACTCATCCTATAGATCCCCTCATCAGCGAAGTGATAAATAGTGCGCAAACAATTATAAATCCTTGAAGGGATACACATCCTATGAAGACCCCTGAGCTCCTCCTGCCTGGAGGGAACAAAGATTGTGTAAGAGCTGCTGTCGCGAACGGCGCAGACGCTATCTATCTCGGGATGCAAACATTCAACGCCAGGATGAACGCTGACAACATCACTGACGAAGAGCTCCCCGCAGTCATCAGGTTCTGCCATAAAAAAAACGTGAGAGTGTATGTGGCGCTCAACACATTAGTCAAGAATGAAGAGCTGGGACCTTTCCTTGACGCAGCCTCATGGGCAAAGACTGCACAAGCTGACGCTCTCATCATCCAGGACATCGGTCTCATCCCCCACATCAGGAAAAGCGCGCCAGGTCTCGCGATCCACCTCTCCACCCAGGCGGGGACCTCGAACACCCTG
>Ga0209575_10000854_pt1 | contig 14771 bp, 9 predicted proteins | sample Medcelwee11metaG_FD_187172 | JGI IMG/M metagenome (GOLD analysis project Ga0209575, IMG submission 187172) | Freshwater pond sediment microbial communities from the University of Edinburgh, under environmental carbon perturbations - Medium... | ecosystem: Environmental > Aquatic > Freshwater >...
TGTCAACCTTAAAGCTGATGCTGGGGATGATCCCCTCAACCTCCAAAATTGAACAGGAAGAGAAGGCCCTGATTGCCGAGTATGAGAAGATGATCGCCTTTGCGGGCTCAGAAGCACTGGCAAAATACACCCGGCTTCATGAAAGTGTCAACTCTGCCGGTTTTAAACAGAAGAAAAGGGAGCTCGAATCGCTTTCTTACAAAGGCTCAGAGGAGCATGCCAGGGAGACCGAATTCCTGAACCTCAAAAAGGCAAAAGACATTGTATCATATTTCAAAACCGAAGGCAGCTCCCTGCTGAAAAACTTCACCGCCCTTGATGGCTCGTCCAGGATTAAGGAGATCGAAGACCTTCAGCTGTTTGTCCAGTCTCCTGAATTCAGGCAGAAGGAAAGGATGAAACCGGTGACGTTCAAGGATACCGAAGAGTACGGCAAATGGCTGGAATTCAAGAAACTGAAGGGAGATAAGGAAGTTAAGAAGAATCTTAATCCCGAAAAGGTTAAAAGGTTTTCTGAATTACAGTCTCTTGTGACTTCTTCCGCCTTCCTCCTGAAGAAAAACATGAAGCCTGTCACATTCAAGGATACCCCTGAATATCATAAGCTTCAGGATCTTAAATCCAAAAAGAGTGCTTCGGATATTGTCTCCTACTACAAGTTCCGTAACTCGAAGGATTATCACAACTACACCGGGGTAAAGGATTCCGCCCGCCTGAAGAGGTACAATGAACTTCAGGAGTATCTTAAGACGAAGGCGTTTCTGGAGAAGAAGGAGTACCTCCTCGACAAGCGCAGATTCGAGAAGTCCGAGATGTTCAAAGAGCTGAAGGAGTATGAGACACTGAAAAACTCTTCCGATATCAAATGGTATCTCAGCGTGAAGGACTCCAACAAATTCGACATCCTGAAAAACAGGAAACTCACATTCAGTGACGAGTTTGACGATACCACACCTGACAACAAAAAATGGCTGAACAAATATTACTGGGGAGAAAAGCTGCTACACGACAGCTATAGCATAGCAACAGACATGCATTGCTATACACCGTCCGACAACCTCGAGGTCCGGCACAGCGTACTTCGAATAATAACAAAGCCACAGAAGATAAACGGTAAGGTCTGGGATCCCGCAAGGGGTTTCTATACGAAGGACTTCGGCTTTACATCCGGCATAATAAACACCGGAGCCTCATTCAGGCAGAAGTATGGCACCTTCACCGCCAAGATCAAACTCTCGGATCCGAACGTGCGCAATGCCTTCTGGCTGATAGGAGATCGCATTACACCTCATGTTGATATCTGCAGGTCGGGCCACGGGAAGGTTTGGTTTGACCTATTTACTGCACCTGGAGGCCATTATAAAAAGAGCATCGGATCAAAATATCTGTCTGATTTTTATATCTATACTCTTGAATGGACTCCAAACGCCCTGGTCTGGAAGATCAACGGCGTGGAGGTGATGCGTCAGACAACCGGCGTACCCCAGGAGCCAATGTATATCAACCTTGCCGGGGGAGTGGATAAACCCATCGGCGGGATTTCCTCAATGGAGGTCGACTGGGTACGGGTTTACGAATCATAATAATTGCATCACAGGCGCTAACCTGCCTGGATATGACATGGCGACGGGTCTGAGACCTGTCGCCACTTTTTTTTATGCGGGAGTTGTAACATTATGGGTGTTCAGGCCGTCTTTACTGTGTCAGTGCATTGATCTGAATGACCGTAAAAGAGTACAATAACGCCGTCAGGGAGTTTGGTGACCATGTCTACCGGTTCATCTTCCGAAGCATCAAGGACAGCCACAGGGCTGACGATATCGTACAGGATACCTATGAAAGACTATGGCTGTGCGTCACTGAAATTGAGTACGGTGCTGTAAAATCATGGCTCTTCTCCACAGCTTATAACAGGATGATAGACGTGATCAGAAAAGACTCCAGGATTGTTGACGTTGAGTATTATGATGACAGCTCTCTCTACGCTGAGGAGAACGGCAATGACCTTAACGAGGTGCTCCACCGGGCTCTTGAGACCCTGCCGGCAGCCCAGAGATCAGTCATTCTCCTGCGTGACTACGAAGGTTACAGCTATAAGGAGATATCTGATATCACCGGACTCTCAGAGGCACAGGTCAAGACATACATTTTCCGGGGCCGCGTGGCTCTCAGGAACTATCTTGTAAAGACATCGGTATGGCAATGACAGAAGATATGGACTATCCGCATCTCACGCCCAAGGGCGAAAGACTGCCTTCGGGAAGCAGGCTGTTCCGAAGGGCCGGCGAGCTTTCCGATGACCAGTTTGACCTGCTGGCAGCGGCATGGTCCGGGGATGCGCTTGAGGGAGACGCGCTGGCGGAACTGGAAGAGGTGATGTCAGCCATTCCCGGAAGGCGAGCCCGCGCAGAAAGTTTCAAAAGTCTGAGCCTCACTCCCATGAATGAATCATGGCCCTCTCTGCGGTCATTTCTCAGGCCCTCTCCTATCAGGGTTGCTTTTCGCCGGACCATTCTGCCTGCCCTGATGGCCGCTGCTGCAATGATAGCGCTTATAGTCCTGGGGCCGGCCGGAGCAAAAATGAAGACAACGATATTAACGGAGAGAACCCCCGGACCGGTTGCAATGACCACAGCGGAAATACCCGCCTCACACCCGATAATATCTGAACATAAGATATATGAGCGCCGGGGAGGCTCCATTGCCGTCACGGAAAACCGGGTATCGGCAGATTTGCCGGATAAGCTCCTGGCGACCGCAGTCGAACCGGTACGTGCGCTGCCACTGGCGCTGCGCCACGGCCAGGCAGGCCCCTCAGCAGTGGCTCCTCCCGCAGAAGCAGAACTTTCTACCCTGAGCATTAAAGAAATTCCTCAATACCCGGTAATGCAGGAGGAGAAAAACTGGATGCTTCGCAGTATCTCCTTCCTGGCAAGCGCCGTGACCGGAAAAGATAAGGAGATAGATGGCTATATGATTGCAAATGGTTGTATAACAGGCATAAACTCAATCCTCGGCTGGGAGATGGAACTGGAACAGGTAAGTAATAAAAGCGGAGAACCGATGGCAGTCAGTTTCAGCTCATCACTCCTCTCATTTACAAAACCGGTGAACAAAACAACACCCTGAGTGTAACTTTTCGGTACCCCTGTTCGTCCCCGTATTAAACAATAAAATTTTTAATCCATGAAAAGAATATTAATCTCATCAGTGCTCATGGTTTCTCTTCTGATCCCGGCAGTGGCTCAGGAGAAGGAACAGAAGCTCAAGGAGCTGGAACAGCTTGAACAACAGACAGAAAAAGCAGCCCTTCCGGACTCTGTTGTTGAAGTGACGGAAGACATTGAAGTCTTCGTTGAAGGTGATTCCGTGACTGTAATCAGCGAAGATTCGCAGGATACTTCCCGTGTCAAAATCGGTGAAATGGTTACAATCGAGGATACCGGTGACGAAACCGTCATCAGGATCGGTAAAAAGGCAGTGAGGATCTTCGAAGATGACGAAAACACTGAAATACGCGTTGATGAAGAAGGGGATGACGAGGAACGGTATTCCGGCCATCCGCGCAGCAACTTTGACGGACACCTCGGTGGTCTGGAACTCGGATATAACAGCTTTTCAACGGGCAGGTGGCTTTCAAATGAAACACCTCTTGAAGGGTACCTCGACCAAAACAGTGCAAAGTCGACAAACTTTAACATTGTCTTTCCTCCCGTGAGTCTCGGTTTCACACGTCATTTCGGGCTGGTAACGGCACTGGGGATCAATTTCAACAACTACCGGTTTGACGGGAACAACTCGATCGGAGTTGATGGCGAAGGCATCATTACTCCGCTCTATCCCGCGGAAGAGATCCGTTACGAAAAGAGTAAGCTGGCAACCGTTTACGGCATTTTACCTGTGATGCTCGAGGTACAGATACCTGTCTCGCACGGCAGCACAATCAACCTTGGCGGCGGTGTGATCGGCGGTGTGAAACTTGGATCACATACAAAAGTTGTTTACTACAATGACGGCAAGCAGAAGGACAAGAACCATGACGACTTCAACCTCAACGTGCTGAGGTACGGAGTTACCGCCCGGGCCGGGTACGAGATGGTACAGGTTTACGGTACCTGCTGGCTCTCGCCGATGTTTGAAAAAGGCAAAGGCCCTGAACTCTACCCGTTTGAAGTAGGTATTGCACTTACTATCAGCGATTAACGACACTTATTCGCACTGTTTATCAGAGGGGGCGTTTCAACAGACACCCTCTCTTTTTTTTATTTATCTTTCCCCCGCTAATCCGCCCCCATCCTGAATGCACAGGATAGGGTGATTTTATGTAAGTTTGAGTCATTGACGGAGAGGGCTGTCAGCCTGCTGGATGACCCCTGGAACCTGTAAAACGAAAGAGAAAATGAGACTACTTCTTATAAGCAATTCAACCAATGCCGGAGAGGCATATCTCGATTATCCGAAGAACAATATCAGGGAATTTCTGGGAACAAAAAAGGTAAAGGCACTATTTATCCCTTATGCTGCCGTCACATTCTCATATGATGATTATGAGGCTAAGGTTAAGACCCGGTTCAACGAGGTTGGCCACGACGTAGTCTCAATACACCATTTCAGGGATCCGGTGAAGGCGATTGCAGAAGCGACGGCAATCGTTGTCGGAGGCGGAAACACCTGGATGCTTCTGAAGTGCCTGAGAGACAACGGGCTGATTGCCCCGGTAAGAAAGAAGGTCCTGGCCGGCACCCCGTACATAGGCTGGAGTGCAGGTTCAAACGTGACCTGTCCCACCATCATGACTACCAATGATATGCCGGTGACAGCACCGTCATCATTCAGGGCATTCGGGCTGATCCCCTTCCAGATCAACCCCCACTACCTCGATGCCAACCCGGCAGGTCACGCGGGTGAGACGCGTGAACAGAGAATTCAGGAGTTCATCGAGGTCAACAGGGAAATATACGTTGCCGGGCTTCGCGAAGGCACCATGTTCCTTCTTGAAGGAAAGAAGCTCTCGCTTATTGGCCCTCGAAACGCGCGCATCTTCAGGCATGGCGGCGAACCGGTTGAGATGGCGCCTGGAAGTGATCTGTCGTTCCTGCTCAGAAAAATTAAAAAATAAACTACACCGCCCTGCCGGGCTATGAGACTGGTAAAAAAAATAGCGCTTTTTGCCGGCGGTCTGCTGGTGCTGGCCATACTGGTTCCGGGCCTTTATGCCATAATATGGCAGGAAAAGGTTACAGGCGCCCTGATCAGAAAAGTCAATGAAAGTGTAAACACGAAGATCTCCTACGGCAACCTGCGTATCACAATCTTCGAATCATTCCCAAATATAACTGTCAGATTCAGTGATCTCCTGGTGGAACCATCTCCTTTCTACGACAGGTCGCAGTTCATCGGGGAAGATAATGATACACTGTTGTACACAGAATCTCTTTCGCTAACTGTGTCAATGCCTTCATTACTCACGGGAACGGTTGCGGTAAGGGCAATCACCGCAAGGGACGGTGAGGTGAACCTGCTTACCGACAAGAGAGGAGATATCAACTACAAAGTCTTCCCGGAGAAAACCGGAGATGGCAAAAACGTCAGGCTGAAAAACATAAGTGCGGTCAATATAAGGGCCATCTATAATGACCGCAGCTCGGATATGCGCGTCTCAGGCAGGATAGGAGAGGCAACCCTGGGCGGGGAGATCTTCCGGACAGGAATCTTTCTGAGCACCGTTCTGAACGCAGATATTGACTCGGCAAGCCTGAACGGCAATACTATCAGGGATATCCCGGTGGAAGGAGGCGTCAAGCTGCGCAAATCAGCAAATTCGCTTTCAGTAGCCAAAGGATCACTGTCAGTTGCCGATCTGAAATTTGAAATCAGCGGAAACATAAACTACTCATCTTCAATTCTCAACCTCTCAATTGAGGGCAAAAAGATAAACATAGCCTCCGTCATCTCCCTCCTTCCCGAAAAATTGAAATCATTCACCGGATCATTTTCCCCCTCCGGGATACTTGACCTGAAGTGCAGCATAACAGGACCTTACGGAGAAGCCGGAAAACCGCACTTCGACCTGGCTTACGGACTTACAAACGGAAAGATGAGCCATTCCTCCAGCGGATTCAGGGTTAATAACCTTGAGTTCAGCGGGGCGATCACAAACGGTGACCACAATTCCGCAGAGACGTTCCGCTGCACTGTAGACAACCTTACCGCCCGTTATGGTTCCGCCTCGGTGAACGGTTCCTTTATGCTGAATAACCTCAACAGGCCGCACATAACACTGGCTCTTGACGGGGATCTTGATTTTGACGACCTCAACAGGATTTTCAAATCGGGATACATTAAGGAGCAGGCCGGATCGGTGTCCGGAAGCATCAGACTGGCCGGGACAATGCCAGAAGATACCCCTCTCTCGGCCGCCCTGCCCTACCTTAAACCCGATATGTCGCTGCGGTTCAGGGATTTCAGTGCATCAATTGCAGACAAGGGTCTTGCATTTTCAGATATGAACGGTTCTGTTAACCTGAAAAATGATCTGACAGCTGACAGCCTTAGCTTCACATTCAGGGAACAGCGCTTCACGCTTAATGCAGTCATGAAGAACTTCATACCCTGGGTTTCAGGAGGCTCTGAGGTCCTTGACATCAGGGGAGATATCCATGCAGACAGACTGGTCACTTCGACATTTACATCGGGTAAACGGGATACTCTTGCGACAGACGGCAAGCCGGTTGATCTCTTTCCGGCAGACGTCTCCGCAAATGTAAGGCTCAGGGCTGACAGTCTCATTTTCAATAATTTCAGGGCGGCCAACTTCAGCACAAGATTAAGCTATAAGCCGTTTGTAATCTCATTTGAAGAGGCTGTTGCTGACGGGCTTGACGGACATCTCACAGGCCAGCTCTTGCTGGGAAGGCAGAAGGAGGGCGGTCATATTGCCAGGGCAAGGCTTGATGCAAGTGACATTGATATAACCAAAGCCTTCATTGCCTTCAATAACTTCGGTCAAAACTTCATAGTAAGTGACAACCTGCAAGGCAAGCTGACAGGTACGGTGACTCTGCTGGCACCACTTGACGGAAATTACAGGATCTTCAGCAAGACGCTGGTTGCAGAGGCGCACCTGGTCATCAACCAGGGAAAACTGGTCAGTTTTGCTCCTGCAGAGAGCCTGTCCGCATATCTTGACCTGGATGAACTAAAGAACATCAGCTTCTCGAGGATGGAGAACGACCTGTTCATAAACACCGGCACAGTGTCGATACCAAAGATGCTTATAAATTCATCTGCGGTCAACTTCACTGTTTACGGAACACACGGATTTGAAGGTGATTATGCCTACCATGTACGTCTCCTTCTTTCAGAGGTGCTTAGCCGCAAGGCCAGGGAACGCAACAGGGGGGTCAACTCATTCGGGGATGTGAAGGTGGATGGCGCAGGCAAGGCTACAGTGCCGCTTAAAATAGAATGTATAAACGGCAAGACAACTGTGGGTTATGATTTCGGCCAGGCTCAGGACAACATAAAGAGTGACATTGCTATTGAGAAGCAGACTCTGAAGGGAATACTCAACGAGGAGTACGGCTGGTATGAAACAGACACCACCAGGGTCAGACCGGCAGAGAACAAACCCAGGTTCAGTGTCACATGGGAGGAGGGCAAGGAGCAGCCGGCAGCCACTGAAACACCCCGGGAGGAAGTTAAGGAGAGCCCTTTAAAGATCCTTCTCAAAAAGAAAAGATAGCCCATGGACATTTACCGAAAACGACTCCTCTGGAAGGTGCTGCTTCTCATCTTCGCCGTTGTTATTGGCCTCGGATCACTCTTCTACACTCATGACCTGGTTGACAGGCTCAAGGAGGAAGAACGGAAGAAGGCGGAACAGTGGGCAGAGGCGACGCGCAGGCTTGTAATCTCTGACGATTTCGAATTTCTCTTCAGCATTATAGAAGACAATACAACGGTGCCGGTGATCCTGATTGATGAGGAGGAGAGCATCCTCTCCCACCGTAACCTTCCGGCCGCACTGGCAACCGACACCCTTGCGCTTGTGCGCGAGCTGAAGCGGATGGCAAAACGGAACGAACCAATCTCAATAGAGCTGCCAAACGGTATTGTCAACCACCTCTATTACCGCGAGAGCACCCTCCTGCGTCAGTTGAGAATCTATCCTTATGTTCAGATAGCAGTGATACTGCTGTTCATCCTGGTTGCCTATGTTGCCTTCAGCGCCTCGCGCATGGCCGAACAGAACCAGGTGTGGGTAGGACTTTCAAGGGAGACGGCCCACCAGCTGGGAACACCAACATCATCGCTCTCAGCCTGGAGCGAGATTATCAGCAGCAGGTATCCCGGCACCGACATAGCCGAAGAACTGTCAGCCGACGTCGAGAGGCTAAGCCGGGTGGCGGAGAGATTCTCACTGATAGGTTCCAGGCCGAAGCTGCATCAGGAAGACCTGCCGGCGCTTGCACAGACAACGGCAGATTACCTCAGAAAGAGGATCGCCTCAACAATTGATCTCAGGGTGCAGAATGAGACGACAGGCTGTACAGCCATACCCTTCAACCCGGTCCTTCTTGGCTGGGTAATTGAAAATCTCGTGAAGAACTCCGCAGACGCAATGAAAGGGAACGGAGCGATAACCGTCAGGCTCACCGAGAGCAGCTCTGAGGCCATGATAGATGTGGAGGATACAGGGAAGGGGATACCGAGAAAGGACTTCAAGACTATATTCAAGCCGGGCTATACTACCAGGGAACGTGGCTGGGGCCTTGGCCTGTCACTGTCAAAAAGGATAATAGAAGATTATCATAAGGGAAAGATATTCGTGCTACGCTCAGAACCCGGAAACGGGAGCTGCATGCGCATTTTACTGAAGAAGAAGGACTGATAACACGACTCCTGAGTGAAGAGAAGCGACATTGAGATAATGGCTCCTGCCGGTTCGTGGGAAGCGTTGCGCGCTGCCATCGCGGGCGGGGCGGACTCTGTCTATTTCGGGATAGAGAAGATGAACATGAGAGCACGTTCATCTCATAATTTCAGCACAGCAGATCTGCCTGAGATCGCCGGGCTTTGCAGGAAACACGGGTTGAAGAGCTACCTAACCCTCAACATTGTCCTGTATGATGAAGAGACGGCAGATATGAAGGAGATTATGGCTGCAGCATCAGATGCAGGCATAACGGCCGTGATAGCTACAGACCAGGCAGCCATTCTGGCGGCAAGGGAGGCAGGTCTGGAGGTTCATCTTTCCACCCAGCTCAACATCTCAAATGCCGGAACACTTAAGTTTTATTCCCAATGGGCTGATGTGGCAGTGCTGTCCAGGGAGCTTAACCTTCAGCAAGTAAGCAAGATACATGAATCCATTGTAGCTGATGATATTAGAGGTCCCGGAGGCGAACTTATGAAGCTGGAGGTGTTCGTTCACGGTGCACTGTGCATGGCAATATCGGGAAAGTGCTACCTCAGCCTGCATGAGTTTAACGCCTCTGCCAACCGGGGCGACTGCTACCAGACATGCCGGAGGGGATACACTGTGAAGGACCGGGAGACCGGCTATGAGCTTGACGTTGACAACCAGTATATAATGTCACCGAAAGACCTGTGCACAATAAGCTTCCTCGACCAGATCATTGATGCCGGTCCTCGTGTATTCAAGATCGAAGGCCGGGCCAGGCCGCCGGAATATGTTGAAACAGTGTCGCGGTGCTACAGCGAGGCTGCGGCAGCCGTGGCTGACGGCACTTTCGGACAGGAGAAGGTTGCCGTATGGATGAGCAGGCTTGAAACGGTGTTCAACAGGGGGTTCTGGAACGGTTACTACCTCGGTCAGAGGCTTGGGGAGTGGACCACCACGTACGGTTCGGCAGCCACAATGAAAAAAATACTTCTCGGAAAGGTGACAAACTATTTCGTGAAACAGGGAGTGGCTGAGATTAAGCTGGAAACGGCAGACCTGAATATCGGCGATGAACTGATCATCACCGGACCCACCACCGGCCTGGTCAGACAATCCGTGACTGAGCTGAGGGAATCGTCCGGTAATGCCGTAGTCACCATATCCAAGGGCGAGTTATGTTCGATAAAGACTGCAGAGCCTGTCAGGCGGTCTGACAAGGTATTCCGGTGGGTGAATGCCTCAACGCTAAAGAAGGGTTAATATTTACCTGAAGGCTTCAGCCGCCTCCATGACAAGGGATGCATTGAAAGCCACATCATCAGATTCAGTTTTAATATAAGTAACCTGTCCCTCAGGCCTCTTTGACAGGCCGTAATGATATGTCTTGTCATAGTATTCCAGAGTGATCCTGATTGCAGTAGGGTAGTCTCCCTCACGCAGGGCCCCGATGGCTTCACGGGTGCGGTCGCCGCCCAGCCTCTTTGATATTTTCATGACAGATGTTATTATCTCTTCCACAGGAAAGGATGTGTATTCCCTCAGCAGCCTGGGCATTCTGGTCTCTATGCTCATCATTAGAGCAATTACCGGGGCTGACTGCATCCTGTCATAGAAATTGTCAGGCATGAACACGGTGCCGATATTGCGACTCTCATCCTCGAGCCATACGGGATCATCCTCCCGCATGGTAGAGAGATCATCAAAGAGCAGGTTGGCAAAATGCTCTGATGACGGCTGGGGATGCTGTCCCAGGGCGCCAAAGGCCGAGCCCTTATGTGAGGCCAGTCCCTCGAGATCGGTAACCTGTGCACCAACAGACTTCATATGCCCAAGTATGCCCGTCTTGCCGCTTCCGGTAAGGCCTCCCAGGATTATGTACTTTCGCTCCCGGGCAAGCTCCCCGAGGATATGATTCCTGTATGCCTTGTAACCACCTTCGAGCAGCAGAGTTTCTATTCCTCCTGCAGAGAAGAGCCATGCCATCGCCTCTGAGCGCATGCCGCCCCGCCAGCAGTGTACAAGCAGCTTTCCTCCTGCGGCCAGTTCCAATCCACGTTTAAGTTTGGCAGACATATCAGGTGCGGCCAGGTCAATTCCGCGCAACACAGCCTCTTTGTTTCCCTCTTTTTTGTAAATGGTGCCTACCTCGGCCCTCTGATCATCGTCAAACAGGGGTATGTTAACAGCTCCCGGAATGTGCCCGACGGCATACTCACCCGGTGACCTCACGTCTGCTACCGGTGCAGCTTCCCTGAGTTTCATGAACTCAACAACAGGCAGTTTGCTCAGAATGAACGGCATCTCTTATTCGGGCTTGTGATACCTGTCAATTACCCTCCTGAGGTCCTCAACCGTAACGGGTTTTGAAAGCAGTTCTTTCATGCCGGTCATCTCGGCCTTAAGCCTGGTCTCCGGCATATTATCTGCAGAAAGTGCAATTATCTGGGTTTTATGGTCAAAATCAAGAATTGTCCGGGCCGCTTCAAAGCCATCTATCTCAGGCATGATGAGGTCCATCAGTATCAGGTCGTAGGATTTTTCGCGGGCCATCGCGATTGCCTCTGCAGCGCCTGAAGCATATTCAGACTGAACTCCCAGCACCTTCAGCAGTGAGCCCACGACTTTCCTGTTAAGGTAGTTGTCATCAACAACAAGTATTACCGGCAGTTCAGATTTGTCAGAGCTCAACCGGCCGGAATTTCCCCTGAGCAGCGGGAAGTGCTCCTTCATCACATTCATAAGATCCTCTGTTGCGAAAGGCTTAACAAGAAGATGGTCAATGCCCAGGTCAACGCACCTTGAGTAATGCCCCTTCGGATCCCGGGAGGTAAACATCATCACCAGATGCTCAGATGTCAGGCCCGCTTCAAGCAATTCCCTGGCAGCCACAAAACCGTCGTTATCCGGCTCGTCAAAGATTACAAGCAGTAAATACCTGCCCTTTTCGCTCTGCAGGCTGGTTTTTATCTGTGAAGCCGTATGCTTCTGGTAGCTCGTAACAGATACAGGCAGACCTACACGGTGCATAATGCTCAGAAAATCGTCATCACGGCCCTGGGAGCCGGTAATCACCAGTGTCCGTATTTCACCGGGATCGGCATAGCTGCTGAGATCAAGTTTTTTGGATATCTTTTCGTTAAGATGAACATTGATTGTAAAGGTGACCCTGAGTCCCTTTTCACGGCCTGAAGAATCCTTCATGGCAGGGCTTTCTGCGGTCAGCTCGCCGCCCATAAGCTCCGTAAGCTGCCTGGCAAGTACCGGGCCAAGCTTCAGATCTTCCGCCCATTCGGAGCGCTCGCTCAATGTTGCAATATAGTCCCCGAACAGTTTCTTTATTTCAGCCCTTGTATATGTGTTACCTGTATCGGTGAGGACAAATTCAAGGATGAATTTGTTTCCTTCCGATGCCCGGACCCTGCAGGCAAGTCTTATCTCGCCCGTCTGTGTTCCGGCTACAGAGTTGCTCATGAGATTGGACAGGACCTGCCTCAGTCTGTAAGGATCCCCGATGAGGTTTTCTGGCACAGCCTGGTCAACCGTAGATTCGAACCTGACAACTGACTCAGGATTCTGGCGTTTGATGAGATTCATGCAGTATGCCACCTCCTCTCGCAGCCTGAAGGGTATCTCATCAAGGATCATCTTACCTGTCTCGACCTTTGAGACGTCGAAGATGTCATTGATTATGTTGAGCAGCAGGTCAGCCGATCTTCTGAGAAGCCTTGCAACCTCCTTTGTATCCTCCGGCATTTCTGATCTGTTGAGCATCTCGGTCATGCCCAGAATGCCGTTCAGCGGCGTGCGGATCTCGAAGCTCATTCGTGCAAGGAGTTCCGACTTCGCTATGTTTGCGTCTGCCTCCTGCCTCCTGGCCAGTTCAAGTGAGGTGATGTCAATAAGTGCTTCCAGCGTATGGTTTCCGCCTTCGTAAACTACCGGTATCGTATTAATGAATAATATCCTGTCGCCGCCCGGAGCGGGGAGTTTTACAACCTTTCCCTGGCCGAACTGCCCGGTGATGTCACTTTCATATTCATTGCGCGAAAGGTCCGGCATCAGCCTGCCTTTTATCTCCGCTTCGCTGTCAAAGGAGAAAAGAGTTGCTGCCTGCCTGTTTGCCCGAAGTATCTCCCTGGCTTCGTTATAGATGATGAATCCTACAGGCATCTGGTCAAGGATGGACAGCAGGCCGCTCTCCGAAGCTCTCTTTTCCTCAAGCTGCCGCGATTGTTTTCGTATGAAATGCCGGAACAGGAGAATTATGAAAAGTGTTGCGAAGAGGGTCAGAAATCCAAGGATAAGGGTGTTACGGACCAGATACTTCTGGAAAAACTCTGTTGGTGCTGAAAAGACCAGGCCGAAATCAAGACCAATGATGTTAACCGGATAATATGACGAGAGTATCTCCTCATCACCCTTCTGGCCGGTCATTGAATGAGCAATCCTGCCCGAGTTTCCCTGTGCCAGGGCCTGAGTCAGACGGTCAAGATGGGTGTAACTCACCTCGCTTCCGTAGTTGTCAAAAACCACGGCCCCGGTGTCATTGACAACCCATTGCCATTGATATTGCTCCAGATTGTACTTGGTGACAACGCTGGAAAAGAAACGCCTGAAGTCAATAGTAATCACAAGGTTTCCAAGGACACTGCCATCCTTCAGCACAGGCAGGTAGTATTTGTATCTCTCCCGTTCCTGAACCAGTTTTTCAGTAAGATGTATCTCAGGAACAGTCTGTGCCCTGTAGGAGCCGTCGAGCCATGAATTCCTCTCTTCATCCTTGAAAAGGGTGTAGACATCGCCGTCTGTGTTGTAAAGCATAAGTCCAACGACAATCTCTTCGTATCTCGAGTAGTATAATTTCATCTTCTCCTTTGCCCGTTCGTTTACCTCTTCGTCGGAGAAAAAGAGTGTGATATCATCGGAGAAGTCGATCTCGGTAAGATCGCTGACAATGTACATGCTTGTGTTGTCTATGTCAGAGCCGGCTATCATTACCTGCCTGTCAAGCAGCTTGTTGGAGTATTCGATCTGGTTCCTGTAAAGACTAAGGTAGAACAGCACCGTGATAAGCATCAGCAGTGCAAACGCGGAAAACGCTGCCAGCGAGGTTCGTTTCATTCTTGGAATATGCCGTAAGGATAACGCTTATCTGTACTTTTCATTGTCCTCCAGCAGCATGCTCATATAGCTTTTGTATCTCCACGGTTCAATTTTATTCCGGGCTACAGCATCACGTACAGCACAGCCCGGTTCATCCATGTGGAGACAGTTATTGAACCTGCACTTCCCGGATACCCTGAATATCTCAGGGAAGAAATGGTAAATCTCACGGCGGTCGAAGTCAATTACGCCAAACCCCCTGATGCCCGGAGTATCAATAACATAGCCTCCGCCCGGAATTGGGTGCATCTCGGGAAATGTTGTTATGTGGCGTCCCTGTTCATGATATGCCGATATCTCGCCGGTCTTCAGTGACAGTGCCGGATTGAGCCTGTTGAGCAGAGTGCTTTTACCAACTCCTGAATTGCCGGAGACAAGTGTCGTCTTGTTTGCAAGAGCCTCCTCAAGGGCTCCCAGATCATTGTCCTCCGTTGCTGAAATCATCATTACCCTATAACCAATCTTTTCATAGACTGACTTTATCAGCAGTGCCTGACCCGCCTCCTCCTCACCATAGATGTCGGTTTTGTTGATCACCAGAACAACGGGAATACGATAGGCTTCAGCGGTGGCAAGAAAGCGGTCCACAAACTCAATAGGTGTGGCTGGCATTTTGATTGTGATGATTAGAAAAGCCTGGTCAATGTTGGCTGCAATTATCTGGGATTCCCGTGAGAGATTTGACGCCTTTCGGATGATA
>Ga0209575_10000855_pt1 | contig 14767 bp, 9 predicted proteins | sample Medcelwee11metaG_FD_187172 | JGI IMG/M metagenome (GOLD analysis project Ga0209575, IMG submission 187172) | Freshwater pond sediment microbial communities from the University of Edinburgh, under environmental carbon perturbations - Medium... | ecosystem: Environmental > Aquatic > Freshwater >...
GCGTCTCTCCTGCGGCTTGCGCTTTCGCTTCAACCTACGGCTCTACGGTCGGGCATTGGCTATCGGGGACTAACCGCCTTCGCTTCGCTCTCCAGGGCGGTCAGCGTTTTTTGACATTCAATTAGGTGCGCTAACCAGGGTAATCGCATTAAAATTTTTTTACTTATAAATTATAGCTGTATTATACCGTTTAATTATACTAGACCGCCTGTCCATGCGGGTTTTAGCGTTTCAAATCCATACGAAAGGTATAATTTAGCTATAGATACTTTCAAAAATCCATTTAATTTTAATTCATTGATTTCATTATAATATTAAAATTCATGCCAACTTTTAATGCGATTGCCCTGGTGCGCTAACCCCGGCCTGTGGATGTTTATCCCTGCTCTGGTATAATGAAAACCGGATAACACCGCTGCACGCGGTGTTATCCAACGATTTCAATTGGCTGTGTTTTTCTATCGGTCAAGGTTTTGGCCCACGCCCTGGCGCTAAATAGACCCCCCTCTTGAAGAAAGTCTTGGAGGAAAGAGTATGTCCCAAAAATATCGTTTAGTGACACGGAGTGATTTTGATGGGCTGACTTGTGCAGTTCTTCTAAAAGAACTGAATATGATTGATGAAATCAAATTTGTACATCCGAAGGATATGCAGGATGGTAAAATTGAAATCACCGCGACGGATATTACCACTAATCTACCCTATGTGCCTGGTGCCTATTTAGTCTTTGACCATCACGCCAGTGAAGCACTCAGAAACACTGGGGAACGCCCCGCTAATTATATTCTTGATCCTCTCGCTCCCTCAGCCGCACGGGTGGTGTACAACCATTTTGGTGGCAGCCAACGCTTCCCTACCATTAATCAAGAAATGATGGCAGCAGTGGACAAAGGGGATGCTGCACAATTTAGTCGGGAGGAGATTTTATTTCCAAAAGACTGGGTGTTGCTGAATTACCTCATGGACCCACGCACTGGTCTTGGGCGTTTTAAGCAGTTCCAAATTTCAAATCATGAACTCATGATGTCCTTGATTGATTATTGCAAAGATCATTCAATCGCTGATATCTTGAGTATGCCGAATGTGAAGGAGCGCATTGATCTCTATTTTGAGCATCAGAAAGCTTCCATGCACCAGATTGAAAAATGTGCGAGGGTGCATGGTAATCTGGTGGTGGTTGATTTACGCAGTGAAGAAGAAATTTATGCCTCTAACCGTTTCATGATCTATGCACTGTATCCAGAATGCAATATTTCTATGCATGTGATGTGGGGATTAAAACAGCAGAGAACGGTGTTTGCGGTGGGTGCCTCTATTTTGAACCGCAGTTCAAAAACCAATATTGGCGAACTCATGTTGCAATATGAAGGTGGTGGACATGAAAAAGCGGGCACTTGTCAGGTGGATAACGACAGGACTGCCGCAGTGATGTCTGAACTTATTAAGAAGATTAATGCTAACGGCTGATTCTGAGCTGTTTAATTGTGACGGAATGCAGCTAAACGCCTGTTCCGTCACAACTTGACACCCTTAAAAACCCGTTTGTTGTGCCAGCATTAAATACCCCGCCAATAATCCCAAATCTTGTAAGTTTGGCCCAAACCACGACAGACTGTAGCCGTATACATGTTGGTCTGCCACGTTGTAACCCAAGTAAATATCGCTATCGGCATAATAACGCACGAGATAAGCGCTGCTGTTAAAGTCTTGCTGGTGATTGGCCGAAAAGAACTGGGGAAAGGTACTTTCCGCCCAATGGGTGAATCTTTGCCAATCAGCACCAGCAGTGAGTTCAGGAGTAACGGTGGCTTCTGGTTGTCGCAGCAAAGAGAAAATACCGTGACCGTTTGAGGCATAAAGTTGTTGATTGGGTGCTGGAAAAAGACTGCCATAACTGAGGGTTTCTGCGCCATAAACGCGTGTCCAGCTTTGTCCTTGATCTTGGCTATTCCAAGCTGAATTTCCTCCACCAAACAACCAGATTTCTCCAGAATCCAAAACCGCTACTCGCGCACCCCCATAAAAATATTCATTCATACTGGCAGGTAGATTCACCGCCGTCCAACTGTTTCCTTGATCAGTGGATTTGAATAAGCGGTAATAATAATTTTGAGCCGCTAAACTCCAGAGTGTTGTACCATCCCCAGCCACACTAAAAGGCGCACCGTCGGCGGTGTCATTTAATCTCTGCCAATCCTGGCCTTGATTAGTGCTGACATATTGCAGATTATCGTTAGCACCGCTGGCCACAAATAAATCGGGATTCAGTGTGGTGAGATACTCTTCCAGAAAAAACGTAAACAAGAAATGATTGTTAGTATTTTTCAAATAAGTCCAATTTTTTCCAGCATCATCGCTGACCATTAAAGGAGTGCGGCCTGTGCCATATAAACGATGCGCCGCATCAACGGCATAAGCACCTGAAAAATCAGAGTAAATCAGTTGAAAATACACTCCCTTATCGGCTGAACTGTATAAACCAGAAGCCAAACCAACCCAGATGGTGTTACCTGACGCCTGCAAGGATTTAGCCTGATCGTTAAATTGCTGAATCAAATCCCAAGTCTGTCCCTGATTTTGACTACGCCACAGACTGGCCTGATTCGTCGCAGTTTGTTGCAGCACCAGCAAATCTCCGGTTTTCTCAATCACCATGCCTTTAAGATTATCCAGGGTAGCAATTCGTTTCCAGTGGGCTTGGAAAGGCACGTCTGGTATGTCAGTTAAGCCTAATAACCAATCGTAGGCAGTGCCTTCTACTTCATGAGAAACGCTGCAATGTGTACCAGATCGGCTTAAGTCGGCTCTGGTTTCAAAGCCCAGTGTGTATTTATAATAAGCGTAGCCGTTTTGACTGGTTTCAAATAAAAAGTCTTCCGTGGTTGCATGAACAAAGACTTTAAAACGATTTTTGAAAGTGGCTGAGGGTGTCCAGACTGGATTAGGTGCGTTGTAACAACCACATCCCCCATAAAATCCACCTCCATATTGTTCACCATATGCCATCATAAAATCGTGTAGAAAACAGGTGCCTTGTGATCCGCCAGAAAAGAGTATGCGATTAAAATCCAGGGCAAAGGCTTGTTTGAAATGTCCCTGTAATAGTTCATGAATCAATTGCTTGTCTTCGCTATACCAATGACGGGTTATCCCGTCATCGCGTGTTTTTGGAGAAGTCACCACAATTGGAATCAGGTCTCTTTGATAAGCCTGCTGTTCTACGCTCCAGAAAAACATATCCAGAATTTCTGTTTGAGTGATGTCATTATTGCCATGAAAATAGATCAGGGCACCACGCGGCGTGTGCTTATCCCACTGTGCTTTGAGAGAATAACGATATAGCGTGGTTAAGCCTTGGGAGTCAGTAAAACTATCGGTAACGGGCGCAGCGCTGGCTAAATGAGTCAAAAATAGTAACGTGAAAAAGGCAGCAGACCAGCGTAATTGATAAAACGAATAGTGCAACATGGAACAACTCCTGATCTGTGATCATGCAAAACAATCAGTCAACGATTCACCAATAAATCTCAGTGTCTTAGCGAGAGCAAGCATTAGAGTATAGCGTCCTCTCTACTGGGTGCAACTGCTGAGGCATAAACTGAGCCGCATCCTGGCATTGACAATCCACGCCATATCGGTCATAACTAGGCGTTAGTACCTGATCCCAAAACGAGGTAGGCAAGCCAGATGAATACCCACCCAGTGAAGAGTGATATTCATCCTCTGTTGCGTGCCATACCAAGAAATATCTATAACCACGACTGGAGAGAGATGATGGTTAGAAGAAAGCTGTTGTACCTGTGCTTGAGTGCCGGATTGGCGGCCTCTCATGTAGCCACCGCCGCAGAAGATGAGGCAAGCGCGGCAGAATACCGTGCGGCTTTGCAAGATAAATTTGCCAATCCCGGAATGCTGGTGATCGATCAGGGCGAGACCTCGTTCAAGACCCCACGCGGGCCGAAAAATGTGTCTTTGGAGCAATGCGATTTCGGCTTAGGGCCAGGTAAATTGGCCGGAGCTTATGCGCAATTTCCGCGTTATTTCGCCGACACTGATAAGGTGCAAGACTTGGAATCACGCTTGGTAACTTGCATGGTGACTTTGCAGGGCTTCACTGAAGCGGATGTCAAAAAGAAGGTGTTTGCCGACAACCGTGCCAACGAGTCTAACACCGACATCGAAGCGATTACCATGTATGTCGCCGCACAATCTGACGGTATGCCGATCAATCCGCCGCTGGCCCATGCCAAAGAAAAAGAAGCCAGAGACATAGGTGAAAAGTTGTTTTTTACCCGTTATGGGCCGATGGACTTCTCCTGTGCCACCTGTCATGCGCTGGATGGCAAACGGATACGCCTACAGGAATTGGGTAATTTTGCAGACAAACCGGCAGACGCACAGGCCACGATGAAAACTTGGCCCACTTATCGCGTTTCTCACGGCGTGGTGCGCACCCTGCAAAGCCGCATGTGGGACTGTCATTGGCAAATGCGCTTGCCCGATCTGGATTACGGCTCGCCGGTCAGCGTGGCTTTGATTGCCTATCTCAGCCAACAAGCCAAGGGCGCGAACTTAGATATTCCTGGCATGAAGCGTTAAACCAAAGGAGCCATTCATGAATCACAAATATTCCCTATTCTTCGGCGTGAGCCTCTTGGCGGCGGGCTGTGCGGGCGTGCAGTCTCCCAGTGCAACGGCTGATAGCAGCAGTAGCCTGTTAGAACAGTACATCAAGGCCAGTTTTTTGCCGGGCAAAAATCAGGATTTAAGCCGCCTGGAACAAGATGAAACGATTCGTGCCTGCAATCTCTACCCTAGAGGAAATATGCCAGCCGATATGGCCGCAGCGATTATGGAGCGGGAAAAGAGCAGCATCAAATATCCCGCCGATGGCAAGCTGATGGGCAGTTGGAAAGACGGTGAAAAATACTTCAAGATGGGTTTTGCTTATCGCATCGGTAAGATCGAGCCAGACAAGCCAGATCAGGATCGCGGCGGCAACTGCTATGCTTGCCACGGCGGCGATGCCAAAGAAGTGGCTTATGGCACCATCGGCCCAACCCTGACTGGCTATGGCAAATCGCGTGGTAATACCGAGGCGGTCACCAAATACACCTATGAAAAAATCTACAACGCGCAAGCCGTGGTACCCTGCTCACAAATGCCGCGTTTAGGCCATAAAGGGATTCTGACCCCAGAAAAAATTGCCCACCTCACGGCGTATCTGCTCGATCCTGCCTCACCCATCAATAAAAAATAAGCCGTTTTTAATCTCTCCACAGCATACCGCGCCCAGCGGTGTGCTTGTTTTTGTGCTGCCACACTCTCCCCCGCACTGACTCGGCAACCCAGCAATGGCGCGTATGGGCGGGATTTTGTGCAGCGCTTGCAGTGGCAAAGCGTGACTTGCTGGCTTGAAACCCGGTATGCTGTCGCTACTATAAACCAATAACAGCCTATCCAATTCCAAGGGATTAAGAGGGGGAAGGGTTGCCATCAGGCAACTATTTTTTGACAACTTTGAAGGATTGTCGGATATGAGCAGTACCGTGTTTAAAGATAAAATATTTCCCACCCATGTGTCTGATTTAATGACACTCATGCACATGATGGTATTCAGTGGCACCGACGGCGACGAGAAGTGGGAGACTTACCTGACTTATCAGCAAAAAGAGTGCGTGGCCCTAGGCTTGGCGCAATACTATCAATGTGAACATTGCGTAGAACATCACACCAAAGCGATTCACCGCAGCAGTGATGTGCAGCCGTTGATGCTGTCAAAAAACATGAATTCCATGATTCTGTTTTTGCGCACCGATGTCTCCCGGATCAGCGAAACCGAGCGCACCCGTTGGATGCAAGCTTGGCAAGAATTCGCGATGAAAGTGGCCCTAAAACGCGGCGATAAGGCCACGCCCTATTTGGTCGGTCTGGCTATTGGCATGGCGCGTGATGACGCATTTTTGATTGATTTTTGCGGGGGTCAGGTCAAAAAGCTGTTCGATGAGATGGGGGTTAATGCCCAAGCCGCGATTGGCGAACTGGAATCGGTGGTGATTTTCATGAAAGCCGCCGCCTCAAAAAATCGGATTGTGCATAAAATCAATCGGCTGTTTGAAGTCCCACAACAGGCGACGGCCTCCTGATAGGGGTTTCCCTTCGGCTCCGCTCAGGGAACGGCTATCTTTGTCCCCTTCGGCTCCGCTCCTCGCCCTGAGCGTAGTCGAAGGGAGGGAACGGCACTCTTCGTCCCCTTCGACTCCGCTCAGGGAACGGCCTACCCGCTCCCTGAGCGGAGTCGAAGGGAACCAAACTCAGCGCTGTTTCGCCCGTGCCAACGCTTCCGCCATCGCACCACCAAACAAGGCCGATGGTTGCGGTTGTCCCGCCGGATGGTTGCGCTCGTTGCTGCGATTTTGCTCGGGACGGCGTGCTGGTTTGCCAGCCGCTGGGCGTGCGCCCGCCTCGTTGCTGGGCACCTGATCGCGGCTTTGGTCGGTGAGGCGCAGGGTGAGCGCGACCCGCTTACGCTTTAAGTCCACCTCCAGCACTTTCACCTTGACCACATCGCCGGCTTTGACCACTTCGCGGGGGTCTTTGATGAATTTATCGGATAAAGCTGAAATATGCACCAGGCCGTCTTGATGGACACCGATGTCTACAAAAGCCCCGAAATTAGTGACATTGGTGATCACCCCTTCCAAAATCATATCCGGCTGAAGATCAGCCAGCGATTCCACCCCTTCTCTAAAGGCGGCGGCTTTGAACTCAGGACGCGGATCGATGCCCGGCTTTTCAAGTTCGCGAAAAATATCGCTGATGGTGGGCACCCCAAAATGCTCGTCGGTGTAATCAGCCGGTTTGAGTTGGCGTAAAAACGCCGCATTGCCGATTAACTCCTTGATATTTTTACCCGTGCTGCGCAGCAGCCGTTCCACCACCGGATAAGCTTCCGGGTGTACTGCTGAGCCGTCCAGCGGGTTGTCGCCATCGGTGATGCGTAGAAAACCTGCCGCTTGTTCAAAGGTCTTGGCACCCAAGCGTGGCACTTTCAGAAAATCGCGACGGCTTTTGAAACGCCCGTGCTGATCGCGGTATTCGACCAGATTATTCGCCAGGGTTTGATTCAGTCCAGAAATCCGTGCCAACAGCGGAGCCGAAGCGGTGTTGACGTTGACACCGACCGCGTTCACGCAATCTTCCACCACAGCGTCCAGAGTGCGCGCCAGTTGGCTTTGATTGACATCATGCTGATATTGACCGACCCCAATCGCCTTGGGATCGATTTTCACCAATTCCGCCAGCGGGTCTTGCAAACGGCGGGCGATGGACACCGCACCACGCACCGTCACATCCTGATCGGGAAATTCTTTAGCCGCCAATTCAGACGCGGAATACACCGAAGCGCCCGCTTCAGACACCACGATTTTGCTGAGTTTCAGTGCGGGATGACGCTTGATTAAATCCGAGGCCAAGCGATCAGTTTCCCGCGAAGCCGTGCCGTTGCCGATGCTGATCAGCTCGATCCGATGCTTTTCTGCCAACAACGCCAACACCGCTATAGACTCCTCCCATTGATTACGCGGGGCGTGGGGATAAATCGCGCCCGCTTCCACCAGCTTGCCGGTGTGATCGACCACCGCGACTTTAACACCAGTGCGCAAGCCGGGGTCTAGCCCAATCGTGGCTCTGGCACCGGCGGGCGCTGCCAGCAGCAAGTCTTTGAGATTATGAGAAAAGACCTTAATCGCCTCGCTTTCAGCGGCCTCGCGCAGACGCATCAACAATTCCACTTCCAGATGGGTGCGCAGCTTAACCCGCCAAGTCCAGCGCACCACTTCCAGCAACCAGCGATGCTCAGGGCCGATATGAAAGCGCTGGGCGATGCGGCTTTCGCAATAACCCAAACTCTGCGTGGGCAAATCGGCCAACGCCGCCGCATTCTCCTGCAAGGTCAGTTGCAAAATATGCTCATTGCGCCCACGAAACAGCGCCAGGGCACGGTGTGACGGAATCGCTTTAAGCGCCTCAGCGTAGTCAAAATAATCGGCAAACTTAGCGCCTTCCTCGGCTTTGTCTTCCGCCATTTTGGAGACTAGAATCGCGTTTTCCCACAGATAATCGCGTAATTCGCCCAATAAGCTGGCGTCTTCGGCGAAATTTTCCATGAGGATTTGTTTAGCCCCCTCTAGTGCGGCTTTGACATCCGCCACCCCTTTGTCGGCGTTCACATAAGCCGCCGCTACGGATTCTGGCAATAAACTGGGATCGGCCTGTAATGCCAACGCCAGCGGCTCTAAACCCGCTTCACGGGCGATTTGCGCTTTGGTGCGGCGCTTGGGCTTGTAGGGTAAATACAAGTCTTCCAAGCGGGTTTTGGTATCGGCGGCGGCAATGTCGGCAGCCAAAGCCGGGGTTAATTTGCCCTGTTCACTGATGCTGTTCAGTACCACGGCGCGGCGTTCTTCGAGTTCGCGCAGATAGCCAAGACGTTCCTCTAAAGTGCGCAATTGGGTGTCATCGAGACCACCAGTGACTTCTTTGCGATAACGGGAAATAAACGGCACGCTGTCGCCGCCGTCTAGCAATTCAATCGCGGCCTGTACTTGGCGCGCTTGCACCGCTAATTCGTCGGCGATGCGCTGAGTAATTTGTATGGACATGTTTGCTGCTTGTTGGTTTTTCCTGACTTCAACCACACCCGGTCAGTATCGCACCAGGCGCGTGGCGTGCGTTTCCCCTATAAATCAAGGGCTGACGAGAGCATAACCGCAGCGGCAACAATAGTCCATATTCGTCTCGGCAACGATTGGCCTGCCAGCGCAAAAGCTATAAACAGCACAAAGAAACACAAGCGACACCAGTGTCACAAACGGCCACCAGCGTTTGTGTCTTTCGTGTCTTTCGTGACTTTTGTGTTGTTTTTTTAAGTGTTGCGTCAGGTCAGTTATTTCAATATCGCTTCGCCTGCCGCCCAATCCAAGGCGATGGTTTTAGGCGAATTTGGCCCACCGGTGCTGACATCGCCAGAAATAAAACAAAACTCAGCTTTGCTATAATCAATAGCAATGCTTTCACTGGGTAATTCTTCCCTGCCAGCAATCCCATAACTGCTGATTAGCGCATTACTCAGTGTCACCGTCAAATAACAATTCTCTGCTTGAGTCAGTGCTTGCGTGCCGGTTTTATCTAAACTCAAAGGGCGGTACATCTTAAACACACAGTCGCGCAGTTTTTCGCCACGACAACAGGCTTCAAAGAGACGCGGAGAAGCCGCATCTAAAGCTTTTTCAAAAAGAAAAGGGTCGTGAGTGGAAGCTTCGCTCAAACCGCTATCTAGTGATTCTTGCAATGTTTCATTCAGCACTTGTTGTATATTTTGTAAATTATCCAGCGCCTGTTCACCACGCGCTGCGAGTGCTTTCCATAAACGCTGTGTCACCGCCAGTTTAGCGGGTTTGGTTTCATCGCCCAAATCAATGGCCTGAGAAATCTTGGGTAACACGGCGATTTGTTTGAGACGGATGTGGCGCTGTTGTTCGCGGCGTTCAAGTGTCGAGGCTTTTTGAGCGGTACGCTGTTGCCAACGGGATAACTGATGCACAAAGTCTCTGGAATTCTGGCCGCCGCTTTGAAAAAACTGGGTTTTAAGCCGTTTCATTTCCGCCATATCTGCCTGAAGTGCCTCGGCATCCTGAATCCGCAAACGGGCGATATTATCCACGGCTAAACTGGCTTCGTTGATCATATCGTCCAGATCATCATCCAATTCTACTTTCACATATTGAAAATCTTGTGACCAACTGATGACTTCAATCTCGCCCACATGGTTTTTCACTTCACAACTGCCAGTAAACACTTTGCCATCGGCTCCGGTGATTTTTAGATAAATCGGCATACTGCTTGATTCCTGTGTGACAGACTGTAAAAACCCACAGAATGACCGCATTGTGTTCACTCTGTTTGATTCGTTATGATTTCCCGATTTTTTAAACGCGGTTTTAGAGGCAAACGCATGATCAGTTCTGAAGAATACCAAGCGCGGCGCACCCGTTTTATGCAGTCGTTGGGCGCAGGCGTGGCCGTGCTGTGTAGCGCTCCGCCTGCGGTGATGCACCACGACGTAGACTATCCCTATCGGCAAAACAGCGATTTTTATTATTTGACGGGTTTCAACGAACCGGATGCGGTGGCGGTGTTCGCCCCTCAACATAAAAAACATCAGTATGTGCTGTTTGTGCGTGACAAAGACCCACAACAGGAGCAATGGAGCGGTTATCGGGTCGGTGTCAAAGGCGCTGAACAAGACTACGGCGCAGATAAAGCCTATGCTATCGGCCAGTTAGACGCAGAATTACCGGCCTATCTACAAACCGCTGCCCAAATTTATTACCATTTTAGCGCAGACCAAGCCTTCAATCTGCGCCTGATCAAACACTGGCAGCGCATCGTCAGCCAGTACGCCAAACAAAGCGGCCCGCAAGCACTCGCCGATCCGGGGCTGTTACTGCATCCTTTGCGTGCCCACAAAAGCCCTGCCGAATTGGCGTTAATGCGCCGAGCAGCAGAGATTTCAGCGCTGGCGCATCAACAAGCTTTGGCTTTGACCCGGCCCGGTTGCTATGAATATCAAATTCAAGCGGAAATCGAAGCGGTGTTTCGCCGGGAAGGCGCGGACGGCCCGGCCTATGGTTCCATCGTCGCGGGCGGTGCCAACGCTTGTGTGCTGCATTATGTGGACAATCAAGCGCGGCTGGCCGATGGCGATTTGTTATTGATCGACGCTGCCTGCGCTTGCGCTTATTACAACGCCGATATTACCCGCACTTTTCCAGTCAATGGCCGTTTCAACCGCCAACAACGGGCGCTGTATAGCCTGGTGCTGGCAGCGCAAACCCAGGCGATAGCCGCCATCCATCCGGGCACTACTTACGCCAAAATCAATGACATCGCCGCCAAGGTGATTATTAAGGGATTGATTGAACTGGATTTATTGCGTGGCCGTAGCGAGGATTTATTAAAACAAGGCGCACACAAGCCCTTTTATATGCACAGCGTCGGTCACTGGCTGGGGCTGGACGTACACGATGTGGGCATGTACAAACAAGGCAAAAAATCTGCAGTGCTGGCTCCCGGTCAGGTGTTGACCATTGAACCGGGTTTGTATTTCGCACCCACGCTCAAGGCCGCCAAAGGCCAGCCAAAAATTGACGCAGCATGGCGCGGCATCGGCATTCGGATCGAAGACGACATCTTGGTGACAGACACCGGCTATGAGGTGTTGACCGCCGCCGCGCCCAAAAGCTTAGCGGCGATGGAACGGCGGCTTGAATCCTAATACAACCTCCCGGAAAACCGGGCAGGTCTTCAAGATCTGTCCGGTTTATAATTCTCCTGCGCCAATTCCCATAAACGATATAACACCGCTTGGGCTTGGCGCGGACTGAGTTCATCGGGTTTGAGGCTGCTTAAAGCCAGTAAGGCCGGATGGATTTCTGGCGCGATTTCAACCGCAGGCGCGAACAAATCCACTTGTTCTGGTTTAATCACCTCGGCCTGCTGTTTTTCCAATTGTTTAAGATGACTGCGGGCACGTTGCACCACCGCACGCGGCACCCCAGCCAGCAAAGCGACTTGTAAGCCGTAACTTTTATTAGCCGGGCCAGGTTTCACCTGGTGTAGAAAAATCAGCTTATCGCCCTGTTCTACCGCGTCGAGATGCACGTTATCAATGCCGGGGCACAGGCTGGGCAATTGGGTCAATTCAAAATAATGGGTGGCAAACAGGGTGAAAGTGCCGAGTTTACGCGCCAGGTGTTCGGCACAGGCCCAAGCCAGCGACAGGCCGTCAAAGGTACTGGTACCGCGTCCGACTTCATCCATCAACACCAAACTGAGACGGGTGGCGTTATGCAGAATATTGGCGGTTTCGGTCATCTCGACCATGAACGTCGAGCGCCCGCCCGCCAAATCGTCGCTGGCCCCGATGCGGGTAAAAATCCGGTCTATCGGCCCGATCACCGCCCGCTGTGCTGGCACATAACTGCCGATGTGGGCCAGAATCACAATCAGCGCAGTTTGACGCATAAACACCGATTTTCCGGCCATATTCGCGCCAGTAATCAATAACATCCGGCGATGCGTATCCAGTTTGACATCATTGGGGGTGAAGGGCGTATCCAGCAAGGCTTCCACCACCGGATGACGGCCTGCTTGAATCTCTAAACCCGGTTGCGGGCTGAAACTGGGCGGATTTAAGCGCAAGCGTTCAGCCCGTTCGGCAAAGTTGAGCAACACATCCAATTCAGCCAAGCCCGCAGCAGCGCTTTGCAAGGCAGTGAGTTCTAAACTCAGACGTTCCAGCAAACCCTCATACAAGTCTTTTTCCCGCGCCAGCGCCCGTTCCCGCGCACTCAAGGCTTTGTCTTCAAAGCTCTTTAATTCAGGCGTGATATAACGTTCCGCGTTTTTCAGGGTTTGGCGGCGGTGATAATCCGGCGGCACCAACTCGGCTTGGCTGCGGTTGAGTTCGATGTAATAGCCTTGCACGCGGTTATAGCCGACTTTGAGATTATGCAAACCGGTACGCGCCCGCTCGCGCTGTTCCAAGTCGATCAGATATTGCCCCGCATTTTGACCAAGCTGTTGTAATTCATCGAGTTCAGCATCAAAACCCGGTGCAATCACCCCGCCTTCGCGTATCAACACCGCAGGCGGGTCGAGCAGGGCGCGGCTGAGTAACTCATGCAACTCTGGAAAGCTACCGATCTCGGCAGCCAGCGTGCCGATGCGTGGGCTGTCCAGCGTAGCCAATTGAGCCTGTAGACCCGGCAACGCCGCGAAAGCGTGGCGCAATTGGTGCAGATCGCGAGGCCGTGCCGACTTGAGCGCGATCCGCGCCAAAATCCGTTCAATATCGCCAATACCACGCAACAGGTCGTATAAACCACTGTCCGGCAACGCCGCCAGTAGCTGGCTGACAGCGTGTAAGCGCGCCTTCAACACCGCTTGATCGCGCAGCGGACGATGCAACCAGCGGCGCAACAAACGGCTGCCCATCGGCGTGGCGCAGTGATCGAACACATGAATCAAACTGTGGCTCAACTTGCCAGACAAAGCGCTGTCGAGTTCCAGATTGCGGCGGCTGGCCGCGTCCAGCACGATGGCATCATCGTGCCGTTCCAGCAGCAAGCCCTGTACATGCGGCAAAGCAGCCTTCTGGGTGTCTTGGGCGTATTGCAATAAACACCCCGCAGCGGCAATCGCCACGGTCAATTCCTCGCAACCAAAGCCAGTCAAATCCTGCGTGCCAAACTGCCGATTGAGCAAACGCCGTGCGCCGTCTTGGGCAAAATGCCAAGACGGACGCCGGGTCACGGTGAGATCGAGCGGCGCGGGCCAAGGACTGTCCTCAGCCAGCAGCAATTCAGCGGGCTGTAAACGCGCCAATTCCGCTTCCAACAAGGCCCGCCCCGGCACTTCCAGCACCCGAAACCGCCCGCTGGCCAAGTCCAGCGTGGCTATCCCGAACTGTTCGCCATCGTCGCTGTGGATCGCCGCCAGCAAATTATCGTGGCGCTCTTCCAACAACGCCGCATCGGTCAAAGTGCCGGGAGTGATGATGCGCACCACTTGCCGCTCGACCGGCCCTTGCGCCGTCGCCGGATCGCCGATTTGCTCGCACAAGGCCACCGATTCGCCCTGGCGCACCAGTTTCACCAAATAGGCTTCCACCGCATGATAAGGCACGCCCGCCATCGGTATCGGCGATCCCGCGCTGCTGCCGCGTTGTGTCAAAGTGATGTCAAGCAAACGCGCCGCCCGCTGGGCATCTTCATAAAATAATTCATAAAAATCCCCCATCCGGTAGAACAACAAGATGTCGGGATGTGCTGCTTTGATGCGCAAATACTGCTGCATCATTGGCGTATGTCGGTCTGAAGAATTGACGGTCTCAGTATTCAAGCGCGTACAAACCTGGTTGAAAATACTTTGCCTATCAAAATAGGCCCAAATCGTTTGGTTAAGTTTGTCAAAAAGCCGTCTTAACCCAGAGAATCACGAAGTGACCAGATTATAGCATTGTGGTCTCGCGGCACGGAGCGCCCACAGCGGCGTGACATCGGTGGAGCGATGTCACGAGCCGGGACTCTAAGACGAGGACAAGAGTTTCGCCTTATAGCTGTTCCCTGACTGATAGTCAGGGTATGTCCATTCCTAAATTAGCAAGATTCTTCATTCTCCCACCGCAACCAAGTTTCAGTGTGTAGCGGACAGCAAATATAGTCATATTATACCATTTATATGGTATAATAAAACAATCTAACTCTTGGCAAAATAAAGCCACATAGGAATAATTTATGACAACGCAAGATATAGCTAAATTATACCTTTCGTATGGATTTGAAACGCTAAAACCCGCATGGACAGGCGGTCTAGTATAATTAAACGGTATAATACAGCTATAGCTTATCATTGCTCATAGAAACAGGAAAGTCACTAGAAATAAAGCGAGCAATAGCTGTTCGTATGTCAATTCAAGGTTATAGACGCGCAGAAATTGCTGAAACATTAGGTGTAAGCATTCCATTTATAGATAAATGGAAACCTATATATTTTGAAAATGGTGCCAGTGGATTAAAATTAAATTACAAAGGTTCAGAAGGCTATCTTTCAAAGCAAGAGAGACAGTCTATTATTGAATGGATACAGTCCACAGACACAGTAACAATGAATGAATTAATAGATTATATAGCAACAAACTATG
>Ga0209575_10000857_pt1 | contig 14758 bp, 11 predicted proteins | sample Medcelwee11metaG_FD_187172 | JGI IMG/M metagenome (GOLD analysis project Ga0209575, IMG submission 187172) | Freshwater pond sediment microbial communities from the University of Edinburgh, under environmental carbon perturbations - Medium... | ecosystem: Environmental > Aquatic > Freshwater >...
GCTTCCTCTTTAAATCATGGCGTTGACGAATTGGCTGTTGTACAAGTCGGCATAAGCGCCTTTTTTTGCCAGTAATTCTTCGTGGTTGCCCTGTTCGACGATCCGGCCGTTTTGCATGACGAGGATCGTGGTGGCCTTTTTGATGGTGGACAACCGGTGGGCGATCACAAAACTGGTCCGGTCTTTCGCCATGAAGTTCATGGCGTTTTGGATGTAGGCTTCCGTCCGGGTGTCGACGGAGGACGTGGCTTCATCGAGGATCAAAATCTTGGGATTGAAGAGGATCGCCCGGGCGATCGTCAACAGTTGTTTTTGTCCTTGGCTGATGTTGGAGGCATCTTCGTTTAAGACCGTGTCGTATCCTTCCGGCATCGTTTCGATGAAGTGGTCGACGTGGGCTTGCCGGCAGGCTTCCTTGACTTCGTCCAAGGTCGCCCCTTCTTTGCCATAGGCGACGTTGTCGCGGATCGTCCCGGCGAAGAGCCAGGTGTCTTGCAACACCATCCCGAACATCGACCGTAAGGCGGCGCGGGGAACGTCGGTGGTTTTGAGGCCGTCGATCCGGATTTCCCCCCCGTCGATTTCATAGAAACGCATGAGCAAGTTGACGAGCGTCGTTTTGCCGGCCCCGGTCGGACCGACGATGGCGATCTGATGCCCGGCTTCGACTTTCAGGTTGAGATCCTTGATCAGTTCGGTCTCTTTCTTGTAGGAGAAATCGACGTGGCGGAGTTCGACGGTGCCATGGAAATTCTCGACGTCGAATTGGGCGAGGTTCTGTTCTTCCACTTCCTCCGGCCGGTCCAAGAGTTCAAACACGCGCTCCGCCCCGGCAACGGTGGATTGGAGGGTGTTGGCGAGGTTGGCGATCATGAGGATCGGGTTGACGAACCGTTTTTGGTAGCCGATGAAGGTCGCGATGTCCCCGATCATCAAGGGATTGGCCGCCCCGGCGAGGATTCCCCCGACGATGACCACCATGACATACGAAAAGTTCGACAGCAAATCCATCATCGGGCGGATCAGCCCGCTGATAAACTGCGCGCCCACCGACATCCCGGCGAGACGGTCGTTGATTTCATTGAACTCCTGATAGGACTCGGCTTCCTTTCCGAAGAGTTTGACGACTTTTTGACCGGTATAGATTTCTTCGATGAAACCATTCAGGTTGCCGAGTTCTTTCTGTTGGGCGACGAATTTGCCTTGGGATTTTTTGGAGATGACCATCGTGACCACGATGTAGAGCGGCAAAGCCACCAAAGCGATGATCGTCAGTTGCCAGGCAACGACGAACATCATCACGACGGTGCCGACGATCATCAGGATTCCGGAAAGGATTTGAACAATGCTTTGTTGGAGCGAATCGGAAATCGTGTCGACGTCGTTGGAAAAAACGGAGAGCGTGTTTCCGGTTTTGACTTCATCGAAAAAGGCGATCGGGAGGCGTTCGAGTTTCTCTCGCATCTTCGCGCGGAGGTTTCGTCCGATCGTCGAAGAGATGCGGTTTCCGATCAATCCGGAAATCAAATCGAAGACGAAGCGGACGGCATAGAGGGCGACGAGGATCACGAATAAGCGCGGAAGGGCATCAAGAACCGAGGCCGGTTGAGAGCCGGTGACGACTTCTTGGAACGTATTGAGGATCTGCAGGGAAATCATCGGGGTGAAAATGATGATCAGGGTCGCCAAGAGCGAAAACACGGTCATCAGGATCATTCCGGGAAGGTAGGGATTCAGGTATTTCAACAGCCGTTTAACGGATTGTTTGGGGTTTTTCGCTTTTTCGCCGGGAGCCCCAAACGGACCGGGCCCCATGCCCATGCCCCCATGGGGTTTGGGCGCTTGGCGAACATAGTTCTTGCGCTGGTTTTCCGAAATCGGAGAAGTGGTTTCGGAACGGATGGGTTCAGAGGATGGCCGAAGGTTATTTTTCATAACGCCAACTCCTCTGCCGACAGTTGCGAGAGGGCAATTTCGCGATAGACGTCGCACGTTTTCATCAATTCGCGGTGTTTTCCGTTACCGACGATTCGGCCATCCTGCAAGACGAGGATGCGATCCGCCTCAATGATCGTTCCGATGCGTTGGGCGACGATGATGACCGTCGATTCGCGGGTTTCCCGCCACAAGGCTTTCCGTAGTTTGGCATCGGTCTTGAAATCCAAGGCCGAGAAACTGTCGTCAAATATATAGATTTTGGGGTTCCGGACCACCGCTCGAGCGATGGACAACCGCTGTTTCTGGCCCCCGGAATAGTTGACTCCGCCCTGATCGACGGCGGATTGGTATCCTTCCGGCATCTCCTCGATGAAATCCGCCGCTTGAGCGATTTGGGCGGCGTGCGCGATTTCTTCTTGGGTAGCTTCGGCTTTTCCGAAGGCAATGTTTTCAGCGATCGTACCCGTAAAAAGGGTCGCGGTTTGCGGGACGAATCCGAGCAGCGAGCGCAATTTTTTCAGTGAGATGGATCGGATATCGACGCCATCGATCGTGATCGTTCCCGAGGTGACGTCATAGAGGCGGGGAAGCAGGCTGATGACGGTCGATTTACCGGATCCGGTGGATCCGATGATGGCGAGGGTCTCTCCGATCTTCGCTTCAAAGGAAATGTCTTCCAACACGTTCTTTTCCGCATCTGCGTACTTGAAGTCGACATGGTCGAAGCGGACGTTCCCACGGAATTCGGTGGTCTCATATTCGGCGCCGGGAGCGTCGTGAATCGTGATTTCGGTGTCGAGGACTTCGGAAATCCGTTTTCCGGCGACTTCGGCGCGCGGAAAGTTGATGAAGGCGATCGTCAACATGATCAGACTCATCATGATGGCGGTGACGTATTCGATGACGGCGGTGACGTTGGCGATGCCCGCGTAGTCGACGATTTGCCCGTTTTTGACGGAGACAAAGGCGATGTAGGTGACGGCGAGGACGGTGAGATTAAACAATAGGTTGATGACGGGGTTCAAAAAGGACATGATTCGGCCGGCTTTGATGCCGGTATCGGTCAAATCCTGATTGGCTTCCTGGAAACGGCGGACTTCCCGTCCGCCTTGGCCAAACGCGCGGACGACCCGGACGCCATTGAGGCTTTCGCGGGTGACGAGTGTCAGTTTATCGATTTTTTTCTGGAACGATTTGAAAATCGGGAACACCAAAAGGAAGACGATGACGATCAACAGGGCCAGGGCGGGCAGGCCGCCCAACAGGACCGCGGACAGTTTGGGGTCGATTTTGAGGCTCATGTACAAACCGCCGATGAACATCACGGGGATCGCGAGGACCATTCGGAAACTCATGATCGCGTGCATCTGGACTTGGCGGACGTCATTGTTCGTCCGGGTGATCAAGGTGGACGTCCCAAATTTTTCGCTTTCGGCGGACGAGAAGTCGTTGACTTTCCGGAAGATCTCCTTCCGGATGTCGCGCCCGAATTTGACGGAAACATGGCTGGAGAAATACGTTACGCCGATCGTGGCGAGGGACGACAGCAGGGTGATGCCCAACATCACCGCGCCATAACGGAGGATGAGGCCAAAGTCGCTGGTTTGGACGATTCGGCACGTGTCGGGGGTCAAGGCGACATCGCACGTCGCTTCCCCAACCAACCCCACCCATTCGCCCGCCAAGGCGTCGTACTGCTGGTATTGGGAGGATAGACCTTCTCCGAGGATTTTTCGCATATAATTCGGCAGCAAGAGCGAACTGATCGAGGTGAGGGTAATCAAAACCACCATTATGGCAATGCTAAGCCCATAAGGTTTGAGGTATTTATACAGTTTCTTCATTGAAAGGATCCTCCGAGTAGTAGGCCGCCACATGGCGGCACACTTTTTCCTGAATTTGTCGGTACACGGTTTTTTCGGTTTTCGTCAATGCCCCGTCGATCAAGTTTTCCCATTCGCGAAAGGCTTCGAGCACCCGGTTGGCGGCTTGTTTGCCCGAATCCGTGATCGTCAGGATGTATCCCCGAGCATCGTCCGGGTCGACGGTTTTGACCACGAATCCGGCATCGCACAATGCCTGGACCGTCCGCGTCGCGTGCGATTTATGGAACGGAAAGTGGGAAATAAGCAGGTTCATTTTCAGGGATTGATGGGTATAAATGCCCATCAGATACCCGCCGACGGGTCCCGAAAGGCCGTAGGCATCCAGGCGTTCGTCCATGAAGCGATGTTGGTATTTGTTGATGAGGTGTTCATATTTTTCGGTCATTTTTTTCCCTCGGTTTCGTGTCAAGAAAAAGTATACCGCAAAATGGTTGAGTTGTCAACCAAAAAAGAAAACTTACGAACGGATTCGTAAGTTGGTTACTTGAGGAGGTAAAGGATACCGATGCATCCTTGCCCGCAGTGGCTCGAGATGACGCATCCGGCAGGGGTTTCGAAGATGTTTTTCACCGGGAGGTCTTGGAGGCGCTCGCGGATGTATTGCGCCGAATCGGAAGCGAGGGAGTGGGTGATCATGCAGAAATCCGGATCCAATTCCCCGCTCAGGCGGTGGACTTCCTCCAAAAGGATGTCAATGCCGGAGGTGATTTTCCCGTGGCCTTTTTTCCCCACGACCATTGCCCCGTCGCGGACTTTGATGATCGGTTTGATCTTGAGGATCGTTCCCATCAAGGCGACGAGGGAGTTGCAACGACCGCCTTTATAGAGGTATTCCATCGTGTTGATGACGAATTGGGTCCGGACTTTCGGAATCAGCGCGGTGATTTTCTGGACGATCGTGTCAAGATCGTCGCCGGCATCGCGAAATTGGGCCGCTTTTAACAATAATAGTCCGCTTCCCGACGACAAGTTCGCCGAATCGAGGAGACGGATGTCGCCGGATTCCACGAGCGATTTCGCCAGATTGGCGCTTTGGAGGGTGGAGGAAAATTTAGCCCCGATCCCCAGATACAGAATTTGGCACCCCAAGCCGACGTATTTGCGGAACACGTCTTCGAAACTGGCGGGAGATGCCGCGGCGGTCGTCGGCAAAAAGCCTTTGGCCTTGACCAGATCGTACATTTCCGGAACGGAAAGGTTGACGCCGTCCAAATAGGATTCTTCCCCAAAATTGACAAACAGGGGAACCACGTCGATGTCGTGTTTTTTCAATAAGTCCGAAGATAAATCGGACGTGCTGTCCGTGATGATTTTGATCTGGTTCATGCTCTCACCCGCCGAGAAAATTATACGGAATTCCCTCCGAAAAGTAAAGCGCGTCTCCGCATTTTACAAAAATACCCGAATTTCGGCCACATTCCTTTGCCCGCCAAATGGCGAAGTGATATAATGGAAACCGAGGTGAAATCCATGCGAACGATCCCCAAAGACCTTTTAATCCAAGAAACCGAACGGATCATCATCGAGGCCGCCACCGTCCTCGACGATGAGGTCGTCTGCCGTCTTGAACGTCACCAAAAACAAGAAGTCAACCCGATCGCCCGGCATATCTTGGGCGAAATTCTGGAAAATCAACTCATCGCCAAAACCGAACATATCCCCATCTGCCAAGACACCGGGATGGCTGTTTTCTTCGTGGACATCGGCGTTGACCTGCATTTTGATTATGATCTCGACGAAGCCCTCAACGAGGGCGTCCGCCGCGGATACAAAAACGGCTATCTCCGCAAATCGGTCGTCGCCCATCCGTTGAACCGCAAAAACACCCTCGACAACACCCCGGCCGTCATTCACCACGCCTTCGTCTTAGGAGACCGTCTCCGGATCCGGTTTGCCCCAAAGGGCGCGGGAAGCGAAAACATGAGCCGCTTGAAGATGCTGACGCCCGCCGACGGCGTCCCCGGAATCATGGATTTTGTCCTCGAAACCGTCCGCCTCGCCGGCGGAAAAGCCTGTCCCCCGATCATTTTGGGCATCGGGATCGGCGGCAACTTCGAAACTTGCGCCACCATCGCCAAAGAAGCCCTCTTCCGTCCTTTGGAGGACGAAGCCAAAGATCCCCTGGACCGCGATCTGGAGAAAAAACTGCTCGAGGCCGTCAACGCGTTGGGCGTCGGTCCGATGGGACTGGGGGGAAAAACGACATGCCTGGCGGTGAAAGTCAATTCCTTTGCCTGCCACATCGCCTCCCTCCCCGTCGCCGTGAACATCCAATGTCACGCCGCCCGCCACAAAGAAGTCACGTTGTGAGGTGCCGATCATGAAAAAAATCACGCTTCCGATGTCCGAAGCCGTCCGCCTCTCGTTACGCGCCGGCGATGAAGTCTCCCTTTCCGGAATCCTCTATACCGGTCGCGACGCGGCCCACCAATTGATGGTCAAAGCGATCGAAAACCACGAAAAACTGCCCTTCGATGTCAACGGGCAAGCCATTTACCATGTGGGCCCGACTCCCGCGAAACCCGGACAGGTGATCGGTTCCTGCGGTCCCACCTCCAGTTACCGGATGGACCCTTACAGTCCCATCCTCATGAAGCAAGGTCTGAAAGTAATGATCGGAAAAGGTCCGCGGAGCGATGAATATCGGCGCGCGCTCGTCGACCACGGGGCGGTATACCTCGACGTCACCGGCGGCATCGGCGCCCTCTTGTCCAAACGGGTCAAAGCGATGGAACTCATCGCCTACCCCTGGCTCGAAAGCGAAGCCGTCTTCCGGTTGACGATCGAAGATTTCCCCGCGATCGTCGCCTACGATTCCGTCGGAAACGATCTTTTCCACCACTAAGACAAAGCCCATCCCGGCGAACGGGATGGGCTCTTTTTTTTATTCGGTCCGCAAGGCGATGACCGGATCTTTTTTGGAAGCGATCCGAGCCGGGACAAACCCGGCCAAGAAGGCGAGGAAGACGCTGACCCCCACGAGGATGGCCGCATCCGTGAAGCGCAGTTGGGCGACGTTGGGAACCTCCGAGTAATACTCGATGATCAAATTGGCGGGGATCGTCAACAGATAGGCCACGCCGATGCCCACGACTCCGGCGCCGAACCCGATCAACAGGTTTTCGCTGTTGAACACGCGCGCCACGTCCTTTTTCCGCGCCCCGAGGGCCCGGAGGACGCCGATTTCTTTCGTGCGTTCGATGACGGAAATGTAGGTGATGATCGCAATCATGATCGAAGAAACGACGAGGGAAATGGCGGCGAAAGCGATCAGCACGATCGAGATCGTGTCGAGGACGTTTTTGGCCATCGAGGTGATCATCGCCGCCCGGTCGATGTATTCGATCTGCGCGGCGGAATCATCCCCGTACCCGTGGAACTCGTTGTAATAATCGAGGTAGGCTTTGACGCTTTCCTTGGCGGCGAAATCTTTGGCGTAGATGTAGATGGCCTGGATTTCGGCTCCGACCGCTTCGGGGTGATTCGTTTCGATGGCGGTGAACACCTCCGCGGGAACGCCCAGGCCGTTGTAAAACAATCCCGAGGAAGAATCTTCTTTGAGACGGACGATGCCGGAGATGGTGACGTCCAAGGCTTCTTCCATGTCCGAAACGCCAGCCACATAATCGCCGACGAACAATTGGAACTCTTTTCCGATCAAATCGGAAAAGGCAAAGGTGTCGTCCTCGGAAATGTTGGAGTAGCCGAGGCGCTGGAGGGTCAAATCGTAAATCCGGTTGTATTGGTCGACCAGGAGGACGACTTCGAACGATCCGCTCGCGGCCTCACTTTCCGGGAAGGTGCCGTAAAGAAGGTCGTAGGTGCTTTCGAGGAGGGATCCTTCGGGAAGGCGATTGAAAAAGGATAAACTGAAGCCTCCCGATCCGTCGGGTCCGTCTTCGCTGTCTTCATGATACACCGACGTATATTCGTCTGCTCCATCGACCCGAAAGAAGGTCAGATCCATGTATCGATCGAACATCAGCCCGGTGATCAAGTCCGCGCCTTCGCCCTCGGCGTAGTCGTGGACCCAATCGATATAATCGTCGGTAATGATGTTGGGGCGGGCGAAACGGAGAAGGTTGGCGGACAGATATACGGAGGCGTAATCGGTGTCGGGATATTCCGGAATGCCGGAATCCTCCTCCATCATCTCTTGGAAGGAATCCAAATCGAACCGCATGTCGGTGACGACGATCGGAAATTCGGCGATCGCGTCCTGTTCGAAATTGGCGATTTGCAGATCCATGCCCGTGGAGAGGGATTGGATCAGGGCGATCCCGATGATGCCGATACTGCCGGCAAAAGCGGTCAACAGGGTCCGCCCGAGCTTGGTTTTGATGTTGTTCAAGGAAGAAACGAGGGCGGTGGCGAAGCTCATCGCCGTTTTCTTCAGGTGGAAATCGGAGGTCAATTCCTGGGCTTCTTTGACGGGATTGGTGTCATCCGTGATTTTCCCGTCCTTCAGGCGGATGATCCGCGTGGCGTAGCGGGCGGCGAGTTCCTGATTATGCGTGACCATGATGACGAGTTTGTCTTGGGCGATCGTGCGGATCAGGTCCATGATCTGGACGCTGGTGGTGGAGTCGAGGGAACCGGTCGGTTCGTCGGCGAGGACGATGTCGGGATTGGTGGCGAGAGCCCGGGCGATGGCGACCCGTTGGGCTTGCCCTCCGGATAGTTGATTCGGACGTTTGCCGATGTGGTCGGCCAACCCGACTTGGGTCAAGACTTCTTTGGCCCGACGATGGCGTTCCTCCATCGCGATGCCGGACAGGGCGAGCCCGAGTTCGACGTTTTGCAGAATCGAGAGATGGGAAATCAGGTTGTGGCTTTGGAAAATGAACCCGATCGTGTTGTTGCGATACATGTCCCATTCCTGGTCTTGAAAGTTCTTCGTGGACTTGCCGAGAATCTCGAGGTCGCCGGAATCGTATTTGTCGAGTCCGCCGATGATGTTGAGAAGGGTGGTTTTTCCGCACCCCGACGGGCCGAGGACGGCCACGAATTCGTTTTTGCGGAAATCGACGGTGACTTCATCGAGGGCGCGTTGCGAGAAATCGCCGACGTGGTAACTTTTAGAAATCTTTTTGAGTTTGAGCATGGAGGCACTTCCTTTATGATATCGGCCCGAAGCCGGGATGATTCCTACTCTCATTATAGTTTTCCGAACCGGTTCCGTCAAGGAAAGGGCTCCGGTTTCCCCATCCTCCTTAAAAAGAAGGAAAAGTCCGTTTTCGGCCCAGAGGGCAAAAACGGACCGGGGTCAAGGATGCGAATGGATCGATGGCAGATCGATTCCCGGATAGACGTACCGTTCTTTCCCCACCGTCATTTTTCCGAAATCGATGGCATGGACGGGGCAGACGTTGAGACATCCCAAACATCCCGTGCAATGTTTTCCGAAGGTGAGTTTCCGGTCCTGCAAGACGATGTTCCCCGTCGGGCAGGAGCGGACGCATTTCCCGCAACCGATGCACCCATGGACCCGGTAGAAACGCCGAGTCTGTTTGGCGGAGGAGGCGACCAACTTTTGAAATCCTTTCAAGAAGCCCCACGGATGGGGAGGAAAGCCCATGGACTTTCCTTCTTCCAAATCATCGAGCAACCGGGAGACGGCAATCTCGGAATCGATCAGCGATTGCTTGTCTTCGGCGGTGACCTTGTAGAGGATGATGTAGTTGTCCGGCATCCGGATAAACCGGAAATAGGCCACGGTTTTCCCATTTCTCCGCAACGCCTGACGGGCGAGCGGCAAGGAAATCCCGGGATCGCCCCCGGCGGTCACGACCAGCCAAATTCGGGGCGAACCGGGAAACCGGAAACGTTTCAAAAATTTTCGAACGATTTCGGGAAGGCCGAACATGTGACACGGGGTCAAAATGCCGATTTCATCGAAATCTTGGAGACGGCCGGGGTCGGTGTCGGGAATGAAAAAAAGGGAAGCGTCCGGAAACCGTTCTTGGATTTTCAATGCGACATGATAGGTGTTACCCGTGCCGGTGAAAAAACAGATCGCCCGTTTCATGCGAAATCGCTCCCTTTCGAAATCTATTTATTTGTTAGTAGGCTTTGGCGAAAAAGACTTCTTTTTCCGCTTTGCGTCCGCAAACCGGGCAGACGTCCCCGAGGTGTTCTTGCACGAAGGGCATGCACCGGGAAGTGGCGGTGGTATCTTCTTTGATCTTGTTTTCGCATTCGACGTTCCCGCACCACATCATCTTGACATAGCCGGGTTGGTTATTGATAAGATCCTTGAATTCCTCGTAGGTCCGGGCCGGCCGGGTGTTGGTCTGCACGTTGAGGAGGGCTTTTTCATACATTTGTTGATGGATTTGGGCGAGAAGGTTTGGAATCATGCCGCCCAAATCGGCGACTTTGACGCGGATCTTTTCGTTGTCGAGGCGCTTGACGAGGACGCATTCCCCAGCTTCGAGGTCACGGGGGCCGATTTCGATGCGCAACGGGACGCCTTTCATTTCATACTCGCTGAATTTCCATCCCGGGGACTTGTCGGAATCGTCAAGCTTCACGCGCAATCCGAGTTTTTCCAACGAGTCTTTGACCGCCAGGGCGCTGTCCAAGACGCCGGGCTTGGCGGACATGATCGGGATGATGACAATTTGGGTGGGGGCGACATAAGGAGGAAGGACCAGTCCGGAATCGTCGCCATGGACCATGATGATGGCGCCGATCAGGCGGGTCGAGACCCCCCAAGAGGTCTGATGGACCAATTTGACCGTTCCGTCCTTGTCTTGAAAATTGATGCCGAAATGTTGGGCGAATCCGGTTCCGAAATAATGGGTCGTTCCGCTCTGAAGGGCTTTTCCGTCATGCATGAGGGCTTCGATCGAATAGGTTTCTTCGGCCCCGGCGAACTTTTCTTTGTCGGTCTTCCGGCCCATGACGAAGGGGATCGCCAGCAAATCGCGCCCCAGTTCGTTGTAAATATCGAGCATGCCCAAAACTTCGTCGCGGGCTTCTTTTTCGGTGGCGTGGATCGTGTGGCCTTCTTGCCAGAGGAATTCGGATCCCCGGAGGAAGGGCCTCGTGGTTTTTTCCCAACGGACGACGCTGCACCACTGATTGTACTTTTTCGGGAGGTCGCGATAGGAAGAAACGATTTTGGAATAGTGGTCGCAGAACAGGACTTCGGAGGTCGGCCGGATGATCAGGCGTTCCGTGAGTTCTTCTTTTCCGCCGATGGTGACGATGGCGGTTTCCGGAGCGAAGCCTTGAACGTGTTCGGCTTCCTTGTTGAAGAGCGATTCGGGGATCAAGAGCGGCATATAGACGTTCTCATGGCCGGTTTTTTTGAAGCGGTCGTCTAAATAATGTTGGATGTTTTCCCAAATGGCATAGCCGTAAGGCCGATAAATGATGAAGCCTTTGGCGATGGTGTAATCCATCAATTCCGCCTTGCGGCAGACATCGGTGTACCATTGCGCGAAATCTTCGTCGCGGCCGGTGATGGATTTGACGAGTTTGTCTTTGACGTTATTCATTGGATTTACCCTCTTTTTGTCGTTTCAATCGGTGATATTATATCATAAAATGCCGAATGTCATCAGTACTTTGCGAATGTTGCCTACCGGATCGCGTCCTCGACGAATTTCACGAAGGCTTCGAGGTGATCGGCTTTGAAGACGCCGCAATCTTCGAGGACTTTTTCGAAAATCGCTCCGACTTCCTTTTCCAAAGCGAGGTCGATCGTTGCGGGGTCGAAGGTTTGTTGTTTCAACTCTTCGATCCACGGAAGATGCTTTTCGAGTTCGGGGAAGGCCAGCGGATCGGCGCCTTCCAGCAGGCATTTCTTGATGCCGTCGAGTTCCTGTTTCAACCGTCCCGGCAGGACCGCCAGACCCATCACTTCGATGAGACCGATGTTTTCTTTTTTGATATGGAAATAGTCGGAACGCGGATGGAAAACCCCATAGGGGCGTTCCGGGGTGGCGAGATTGTTCCGCAAGACGACATAGAACTGATATTCTCCCTCGACGATCTTGAGGATCGGGGTGATGGTGTTGTGGGGTTCTCCGTCGGTTTGGGCCAAAATGCCCAACGCCTCGTTGGTATAGGCTTTCCAACTTTCGAACAGCCGATTGACCATCTCGAGGACGGCGCGCGGGTCGGAACCGATGAGGCGGATGGCGGACAGCGGCCATTGAAGGATTTCGATGTCGACATGGCGTTTCCGCCAGTTTTTGAGGATTCGGGACTTCTCGATCGGGAAGTCGTACCGTCCTCCCTGAAAATGATAATGAGAGAGGATCGACCCCCCGACGATGGGGAGTCCGGCATTCGATCCGATCAGATAATGCGGAAATTGATGGACGAAATCGAACAATTGGAGGAACGTGTCGTAATCGACTTTCATCGGTTCGTGGGCTTTTGACAAAACGATGCAATGCTCGTTGAAATAGGAATACGGGGAATATTGGAATCCCCACGAGTTGACCTCGTCATTGAGGGTGAGGGTCACCACGCGGTGATTGCTGCGGGGAGCCTTTTCCAAGGTTCCGTAATATCCGACGTTTTCCATGCATAACGCGCAAGCGGGGTATTCGGTCGTTTCGGCCGTTTTTTTGGCGGCCGCGATCGCTTTGGGATCTTTTTCCGGTTTGGAAAGATTGATGGTGATGTCGAGGGGAGCGTAGCGGCCCACATATTTGTAATTGATGTTTTTCTTGATCCGCTCGGTCTTGATGTAATTGGTGGCTTTGGAGAGGTCGTAGAACCAATTCGTCGCCATCTTCGGATCATCGCGGTACAGGCGGTGGAAATGGCGGTTGATTTCGGAAGGCCGCATCAGGAAACTGTCCATCAATTTGCCTTCGAAGTTGTCTTTTTCCGCCTCGTTATTGGTTTTCAGGATCCCTTTTTCCCGGGCGTAGGCCAAGAGGCCGTCCATCGTCGCAAAAAAGTCGACGGGCGAATCGACGACTTCGGGGACGAAACTGTCCAGTTTCAGAAGGTAGAGGACATTGTTGACGGCGTATTCATGATCCATGGAATCCAGAAGGCGGTTGTCATAGGCGTATTGGACGATTTGGTTGACGAGACGATTGATCATAGACTCCTCCGGGGATGGGGCGTGATTCGGACATCATTTGTCGATGAGATGATATTCGATGAAGTGGCGGTAAGGAATGCCGGGTTCGAGGATCAGATTGAAAAAGCGCGGATCGTTGATGCCATTCGAGGCAAATTGCGGTTCGATGGCGATGGCGGAATGGAGGGCCGCCGGTTGGTGGTTTTGCAATAGTTTTCTTCCGGGATAGTTGGTCGTGTAGAGGGTGATGGAGGGATACGACGTCGACACTTCCAAGGTTTTGTTCGTCGTCCTCGAGGTCAAGGAAAGATCGGGGCCGGGAAGCGTGCGATCCAAGAGAAACAGATGATCGATGCCGAAGGAGGCTTGGCTTTTGAGGAATGGATCCGTAATGACGGGCATCAAGGGTTTCTTGGTACGGAAGTCGAAAATGGTTTTTTCCACGGGTAGCAGGTCGGTTCCGAGGATCTCGTTGTCCACGAGGACGACCGCAGAGGACCGCAAGCCCAGTTCATGGTCGGACAAATCCTTGGCGGGATCCCCCGAGAGATTGAAATACGAATGATTCGTCAGGTTGACGAGGGCGGTTTCCGTGGACTCCGCCAAAAATTCGGTTTTCAAAAACCCCGGACGGACGGTATACCTGACGCGGACGGTGACGATGCCCGGCATCACGTCATGACGATAATCGATTTGATAGATGACTACCGCTTCTTCGCCGCTCTCTGCCAATGATTCGAGGTGGAAAGGGAGGAATGACAATCCCCGGTCTCCGCCGTGCAAATAATTTTTCGCACGGGAGGGGAAGCGATATTCTTTCCCTTTAACGATGCAACGTCCTTGGGCGATGCGTCCAGCGGTCAAACCGACGGTCGTTCCCAAATACATTCCGCCTTGCGTATAGTCGCGGTAATCCCGATACCCCGCCACCAGATGGGTCCCATCCGCGGAGATCCAGCGCGTGAGGGTTGCGCCGACATTCAAAAATTCCATCAGGGATCCGTCGGCGAAAACGATGCGGACGGTTTCCAAGGAAGGATAGATCATTTCTCGAGTGATTTTCATGGGGCATTCCTCTTTCCAAATCTATTTCTATGATATCATAGATCGGTCGATTTTCCTATCAAAAAATGAGGGGTTTGCGCCTTCGCGGATCGAAAATGACGGTGGATTTGTGCGTTTGTCTACCAATTTGGGAGCAGTTGCGATACAATGGAACCGGTGATTTTATGAACTTTACGAAACTATCCATCGAAACGAAAGCGCTACTGGATCGATATCTGGACCAAAACCCCCTTTATGCCGAGTATTATGGGAGCGAATTGAATTTCGCCAACCTCGCGGTGTGGAAAGATGCGGACCAAATCGAATCCGCCGAACACCCCGGAAAATTCGTCATCCTCCGGGCGATTAATCAAGAGGTCGAATGTTATTTCCCGCCCGTGGCCAAAAACTGGGCGGATTTCGAATCGGCTCTATGGTGGATGGAACAGAATTCCACCGAACGGAATATCCCGTTCATCGTCCGCGGACTGACCGAAGCGATGGCGGAGCATCTCAAAGACCTTAAGCTCGGATACTCCGTCTCCGAAGACCGGGACATGTTCGAATATTTGTACGCGAGCGAAGATTTGCGAACCCTGTCGGGGAAAAAATTCCATAACAAGCGCAATCTCGTGAATCAATTCCTGAAACAAAACGAATATGTCTTCCGCCCCTACGAAGATGCCGATTATCACCTGGTCCTCGCGCTCTTGTCCCGGTGGGAAGAACAAAAATTCCATTCCTTCGAACATAAGGCGATTCTCAAAACCCTGGACTGCTTGGACTGTTACGGCTGTTTCGCCGATCTTCTTTTGATCGAGAACCGCCTCGCCGCCTT
>Ga0209575_10000859_pt1 | contig 14747 bp, 13 predicted proteins | sample Medcelwee11metaG_FD_187172 | JGI IMG/M metagenome (GOLD analysis project Ga0209575, IMG submission 187172) | Freshwater pond sediment microbial communities from the University of Edinburgh, under environmental carbon perturbations - Medium... | ecosystem: Environmental > Aquatic > Freshwater >...
CCTTCATAATTTACTTCTCCCTTCAATTTATTCCTAAAAGTGTACATAAAATTGCCTGGCGCGTAAATACGCCATTAAGTGCCTGTTCAAAATAATAGGCTTTGGGATTCGAATCAACATCAGTATGTATCTCGTTTACCCTTGGCAGGGGATGAAGAATGCGCATATTTTGTTTTGTATTTGCAAGCATGGCATTTCTTAAGACATATACATTTTTTACCTTTTCATATTCCATAGGATCAGAAAATCTCTCTTTCTGAACTCTGGTCATATAAATTATATCTGCCTTTGAAATAATATCCGTAAAATCAGTATGCTCGTAATATTTAAGTCCGATATTATCGAGATAGAGCTTGAACTCATCAGGCATTCTTAGTTCTTCAGGTGAAATAAAATTAAATGTTGCATTCCATCTCGACATTGCCATCATCAAAGAATGAACTGTTCTACCATATTTGAGATCCCCGACCATGAATATATTCAGATTATCAAGAGTCCCCTGGGTTTTCCGGATTGAATAAAGATCAAGCATCGTCTGGGTTGGATGCTGATTTGCTCCATCTCCTGCATTGATGACAGGAACAGACGCTATTTCGCTTGCAAACCTTGCACTTCCCTCAATTGGGTGTCGCATTACAATAAGGTCGCTGTAACTGCTTACCATTTTTATTGTATCGTGCAATGTCTCTCCTTTTGAAACACTTGAACTTGATGAATCTGAAAATCCGACTATCTTTCCACCGAGCTTGTTAATGGCACTTTCAAAACTCAACCGTGTGCGTGTAGATGGTTCAAAAAATAGAGTTGCAACCACTTTCCCTTCAAGCAGTTTTCTTACCGGCTGCTTTTCAAATCCTGCAGCCAGATCAAGTACTTTTAGAATCTCTTCTGTAGAGAAATCATCAATTGATACTAAACTTCTGTTTTTCATTTGATTGGCTCTTAGAGGCTTCTGTTTTATGCCAATCTCAAATTTACTTAAAGAATCGCTATTAATTTAATGTATGTTGATAATTAATTAACAACTTTCAGCAGTTTTGCGAAGCATTATCTGACTGACAGAAATTTATATTTAAGTCCCTCAATCCTGGAGAACCTCGATAATATTTTTTCTGAGGAAGATAACCTGAATTGTATCCTTAACATGCATTCAAGATTAAAAGCATGATCAGTCTGAATGATGTTCTCCTCTTTCAATATCTTCATAACATCATTCATTGCGCTATAAGGATATATTATTTCATACGTTTCTTTGATAATATATTCGGTAATTTCTGCATTCTCAAGTGCTGATTCTGCTGCTGATTTGTAAGCATTAATCAGACCGCTGACTCCCAAAAGTGTACCGCCAAAATACCTCGATACAACAATCAGTACGTTTGTTAGCCCGAATGATCTGATCTGCCCAAGTATTGGTCTTCCAGCAGTTCCGGGAGGTTCTCCGTCATCATTGGCTCTCCATATCTGCATTTCTTTCCCCAGCATATAGGCAAAGCAGTGATGTCTTGCCTCATGGTGCTCTTTTCTTACAGCCTCCAATATTGTTTTTATCTCCTGTTCGTCAGAAACCGGGAAAGCATCTGATATGAATTTGCTGCCTTTATCCTTATACAGACCAGAAGATACTGACATAATTGTCCTGAAAGTATCAGCAGATATCATTAATGAAAATTCAGATTAAGTTTAAATCAAATACAATATTAATTAAAACTGGCAGCAGGGTGAACATTTATCACAAAAAATAATACTTTTGCTCTTATTGAGCCAGAAAAATGAGTGTATTATTAGACGAAAAAGATCTTCATAAATTAATAGTGATCGGCGACAGAATTCTTATTAAACCAAAGATACCTCAGTCGAAGACAAAAAGCGGACTATTCCTTCCCCCCGGGGTTAATGAAAATGAAAAAGTCCAGATCGGGTATGTACTCAAAGTCGGACCAGGATATCCAATTCCCTCGGTTAATGATTCGGATGAGCCATGGAAAAACCGTACGGATGAACCAAAATATGTACCCCTTCAGCCTAAAGAAGGTGACCAGGCTGTTTACCTACAGAACAGCGCCATTGAAATTGAGTTTAATAAAGAAAAATATATTGTTGTGCCACATTCAGCTATTTTGCTTTTATTACGCGACGAAGGATTGTTTGAATAAAATAACTTGAAATGCAGATTAATATACTAAATGGCAGAAAGATTTTGATCGTTGAAGATGACATCTCCAGCAGATTATATCTGAATAAGATACTAGAAAAGACAGGTGCTATCCTTCTAAATGCCGGAGATGGAAAGGAAGCTGTTGAAATTGTAACTTCAGATCCTGAAATTGAACTCATACTGATGGATATTCAGCTTCCGGTTATGGATGGTTATGTTTCGGCCAGGTTAATAAGGGAGAAACGAAAAGAGATTAAAATAATAGCTCAGACTGCTTACGGTCTCTCCGGCGATATGGAAAATATTCTGGCTTCAGGATTTGATGACTATATTATAAAACCAATCTATTCAACACTTCTGATTGATAAGATGACTTCTCTTTTGTCAAAAAAGTAACAATATGATATTAAAGAGATAAAACTTATTCCGGATAAAAAGAAAAATTTCTGAGTTCCTTTTTAAATTCTTCAATTTCGTATTTCCATCGCTCTCTTTCTGTTTTAACAGGAATTCTGTTTATGAGCGATTCCCTCATAATTGAATCACCTGATAAAATATCAAACGGTAAAAGATTATTCTCATATTCATAAGGAGGTAGATTGAATTTCAGAGTATCAATATCAGATGTTCCGATAATTGCATCGAATATTTCAAGAATTGTTGATACCGGGAAAAATGACAATGGATCTGTGACATGTATCTGTATCCCGTTACATAGAGTACCAGAGAATTTGTTGAATGTAGGAATAAAATCATGTAACCTGAAAATACAACCTGGAATATTACGCTGATCAAGTGCCTTTTTTATTTTTAATGTATTCAGAAACGGAGCCCCAAAAAGTTCAAATGGTATTGTGGTACCCCTTCCTTCTGAAAGATTTAATGCTTCTATAAGTACACTTCCAGGGTATACAATTGCAGTTTGAAGCGTTGGCATATTGGGAGATGGGAGTACCCATGGAAGACCTGTTTCGTTGTAAAATGAATTTCTCCTCCATTCTCTCATTCGGATTATATTCAGTTCACATGCAGGATAATATTTCTCTTTTATCCAGAGAGATATTTCACCAATTGTCATTCTGTGGCAAAGAGGAATAGATGCTCCTCCAACAAAAGTAAAATACTCCTTTTTAAGTACTGGCCCGTCAAAAGGCAGTCTCCCTATAGGATTAGGCCTGTCAAGTATCCATATCGGAATACAAACTTCTGCACAGGCTTCGATACAAAGTTTAACAGTCCAGATATAAGTGTATAGCCTGGCCCCAACATCCTGAAGATCAATTATAAGGACATCAATTTTATCCAGCATTGAAGGTGTTGGTTTCCTTTGTTCGCCATAAAGACTGTAAACGGGAATTTTAAAACGGGCATGAATATCTCCTTCCCATTCAATCATATTATCCTGTGTTTGTCCGAATATACCATGCTGCGGACCAAAAATGGCAGCTAAACTGCAATCATTACGATTATTTATAAGGTCTGTGATGTGATCAAAACTCCTGTTAATACTCGATGCATGGCATAAAACACCAATCCTTTTACCCTTGAGCTGAACAGGGAACGCCTCAGAAATTATTTCAAGCCCGGTCTTAACCATAATATGAACTGCAGCGACAAAGATATCATTTTGAAAACTTTTTTAAACTGATACTTAAAACATTTGTTTACTAAAATGGATATTCTTTCCTAAGTTTGAACTTTATAAAAAAAAGATTTATGAGCATCAAATCATTGAAAACATTTATAGGGTTTTTACTGCTTCTTTTTATTCTTATTTCATGTAAAGAGACAAAAAGGGAAAGTATCAGTATTGTTGAGACAACAGACATTCATGGAGTCATTCTTCCTTATGATTTCATTGAAAAAAGGGAACTAAATGCTTCTCTTGCCGGTTCAGCTGCAATTATTAAAAAACTGAGGTCGGAAAAAGATGCACTTTTTCTTCTTGATAATGGGGATAATATTCAGGGACAACCTGAAGTTTATTACTATAATTTTATCGATACCGTTTCTCCTCATCTAATGGCAGAAGCTTTTAACTGGCTGGGTTATGATGCATGCACGGTTGGAAACCATGATATTGAAGCCGGACATGCAGTTTATGACAGACTTGCCCGGGATTATAAGTTTCCGCTACTTGCTGCAAATGCAGTATATACTAAATCAGGAAAACCATATTTTAAACCATATACGATCATTGAAAAGAAAAATATCAGAATAGCCGTATTTGGCCTTATTACACCAGCGGTACCTACATGGCTTCCTGAGGAACTTTATTCAGGAATGGAATTTAAAGATATGGTTGAGACAGCAAAACTGTGGATGCCCGTGATCCTCAAAGAAAATACAGATCTGGTGGTGGGTCTCTTCCATTCAGGATGGGACGGAGATAATATTGAATATAAACAGGCTGGCCAGTTAAACGAAAATGGCGCTGCTGCAGTTGCTTATTATGTCCCGGGATTTGATATAATATTTACTGGTCATGATCACAGACTTGCAAATGAGAAGTTCATCAATTTTGAAGGGGATACGGTTCTGATACTAAACGGAGGAAGTAAATCTGAAAATATTGCCCGGGCCGATATCACTTTTTATTCCGGAAAAGTTAGAGGGGAAAGGAAAAGAACCATTAGGGGAGATATTATGAAAGTTAGTGATTTTGATCCCGATAAGCAATTTCTTGAAAAATTCAAGTCACAGGAAAATACAATAAAGGAATATGTTGATAAAGTAATAGGTACATCAAAATCCGCTGTTTCATCGAGAGATTCCTATTTTGGATCATCAGCATTTGTCGACATGATTCATTCGATACAGATGGAAATAACCGGTGCTGATATTTCATTTGCTGCACCTCTCTCATTTGATGTTGAAATTGCTGAAGGACCAGTTACTGTCGGAGATATGTTCAAACTCTACAGGTTCGAGAATATGCTTTATACAATGACGTTGACCGGAAATGAAATCAGGAAATACCTCGAATTCTCATATTCGGAATGGTTTAATACAATGGCAAATCAGAATGATCTTCTGCTTAAACTCAGACTCGGGAAGGATGGAAAACCTGTACTTAATAATGGAAAGGCCTGGCTGAAAAACCAGCCTTATAATTTTGACTCAGCTGCAGGAATTGATTATATAGTCGATGTAAGCAAACCTGAAGGGGAAAGGATAACTATAAAATCATTTTCTGATGGTCGTCCGTTCGACGAAAATTTAACTTACAGTGTTGCAGTTAACTCTTACAGGGGAAATGGGGGAGGAGGACACTTTACCACTGGTGCAGGAATAAATGCTGAGGAGCTCCGGTCAAGAATTGTTGCTTCCACAGACAGGGATCTCAGATATTATATTATGAAATCAATCGAATTGAAAAAAACAATTAATCCGGCACCTTTGAATAACTGGAAAATTGTACCTGAAAAATGGGTTAAAGAGGCTACAAAAAGGGAGTATAGGATATTATTCGGATCACCTGAGTGATTTTTTTAATTCTTTATTTTTTGTTATTGCCTATTTGAATAGAATTTAAATTGTTTTGAACTTACTGAATATTAAAAATAATGTGGATAATCTGACGTTTTAATATTATTAGTGATAAAATTATTTAATTATATAAATGGCTGAAATACCTGATTTTAATACCGGGAGCAATCAATTACCACTTGTAGAAGAGTTTTATTCAGTACAGGGAGAGGGATTTCATACCGGTAAAGCTGCATATTTTATAAGACTTGGCGGTTGTGATGTTGGATGCAGCTGGTGTGACTCTCGCTTTGCATGGGATCCTGCATTGCATCCTATGGTCGATACAGATATTATAATTGAACATGCATTAAGTTCTGGCACAGATTCTGTTGTTGTCACGGGAGGTGAACCTCTTATGTGGAACCTTGATTATCTTTGCAGAGGATTGAAAAAAAATAAAATAAATACATTCATTGAGACATCAGGAGCCTATACCTTAAGTGGTGAATGGGATTGGATCTGTTTGTCACCTAAAAAGAATATGCCTCCTGTTGAGAGTATAATTAATAAGGCTGACGAGCTTAAAGTTATTATTGAAGAAATAAGTGACCTTGATTGGGCTGAAAAATACCGTAAATTAGCCTCTGAAAAGTGCGTTTTATTTCTTCAGCCCGAATGGAGTCGGTTCGATAAGATAGTTCCTGAACTGGTTCAGTTTGTACAAAAAAATCAACATTGGAGAATATCACTTCAGGTTCATAAATATATGCATATACCTTAATACCTTGAAAAATATCATTGTTATATTATTCCTTCTGTCATCCATTTCAATAACGAGGATATTTGCTCAGGGATTGCATACATCTTCGGGAAGGGCGGTTGATAATTATAATAAAGGTGTTGAATCTTTCGATTATTTCGATTTCAATAAAGCTGAGGTCTTTTTTAAAGATGCTCTTAAATACGATAACAGCTTCTTTGAAGCTTACCTTATGCTGGGAGAACTTTACACTAAACAAAAAAAATATGCTGATGCGGCAGTAAATTACACTGCAGCTATAACCATTGATTCAACAGCTTATAAACCTGCATACCTTTTTCTGGCTAATTCTGAAATGTTTATTGAGGATTATCAGAATGCACTGAACCATTACAAATCGTACCTCAGAACAAAAGAGGGATCTGCGAAAAACAGACTACTCTCCGCAAAAAATATTAAAAACTGTGAATTTGCTTTGGAAGCTATAAAGAATCCGGTCCCATTTAATCCTGTCAGCATCGGAGCAGCAATAAATACAAAAGATGACGAATACTGGCCATCTATTACTGCTGATGGACAGACATTCATGTTTACACGTCAGGTCTATTCAAATTATTATCCTGCGGCTTTCGGGAATTCACAGGAAGATTTTTACCTCAGTTTTAACTCAGGAAACGGTTGGCAGCAAGCAATGCCGGCAGGAGAACCTATTAATACAAAAAATAATGAGGGAGCACAGACATTGTCGTCAAATGGAAAATATATGTATTTCACTGCATGCGAAAGAAGCGGGGGACTTGGTAGTTGTGATCTGTATTTTTCAGCATTTGATAATGGTCACTGGTCGTTACCTGTTAACCCGGGCTGGCCGGTAAATACACCTGGTTGGGAATCTACACCTTCCATTAGCGCTGATGGCAACTTACTGATATTCTCAAGCAATCGTCCAGGCGGATTTGGAGGGAAAGACCTTTGGTTTACGGTTACAACAAAACAGGGGTCCTGGTCAATTCCTGTTAACCTTGGTAAAACAATAAATACAGATGGAGATGAAATGTCTCCGTTTATTCATTTTGACGGAAAAACCCTATACTTTGCTTCTGACGGGAGACCTGGAATGGGAGGACTCGATATTTATATCTCAAGGATGATTAATGATACTACCTGGACTGAACCACGTAACCTGGGTTACCCGATTAATACATTCAGCGACGAGATGGGACTTGTAATTGATGCAAGCGGGCAAAAAGCCTATTTTTCTTCGAAACGCGACAATGAATATGGTAAAGATATTTACTCTTTTATCCCTGATGAATCTTTTCGCCCTGATCCGGTTTCATATCTCAAAGGAAAAGTAGCTGATAAAGTGACAGGAAAATCCCTGAAAGCTAATTATGAATTAATTAACCTTACAACAAATAAAGTTACCATGGTTAATTCAACTGATAATGAGGGAAATTTTATAGTCTGTTTACCTTCAGGAAATAACTATGGAATAAATGTTTCGAAAACGGGATACCTGTTTTATTCTGAAAATTTTATGTTTGAGGGTGTCCATTCAGTTGTGGAACCTTTAACTAAAAGAATTTATCTTAGCCCCCTCAATATCGGCGAGAAAATGCAGCTTTCAAATGTTTTCTATGAGGTTGATTCATGGGAATTAAAAAAAGAATCGGTGGCTGAACTCAATAATCTTGCAGATCTTCTTGATACAAATAAAGACCTTATAGTTGAAATTGGAGGGTATACTGATTCTACCGGCACTGATGAATATAATCTTGTGTTATCAGAAAAAAGAGCCCGCTCAGTTGTTGACTTCCTGGTTTCTAATGGGATATCATCTGAAAGGCTAAAATATAAAGGTTACGGCAATGCTTCACCTATTGGCGACAATATTACTCCTGAAGGCAGAAAATTGAACAGAAGGACGGAAGTGAAAATAATCGGACGACGTTAAAAAGAACAACCGTCAGTCAAATGACGGCTGCTCTTACTTCATATTGATATTTCAGACATTGTATTTCTGCGATTATCAGATCGCGATCATGGAATTAATATATTTATTTATGGAGATATCTGAGCTTTCTGCAAGTTTTGCAGGGATTGAAAAATAAATGCCTGCCCCTGTCAGTCCATTACATTCAATCCAGATAGTCCCGCCCAGCATATGAATAAGCTTCTTGGCCAGGGTTAAATTGATAGCTGAACTGGTATCATTGTATTTTGACAATGATTCGTTCAGATCTTCCGTATTAAGAAATTCTTTGCATTTGAAGTAACCCTGGCCGGAATCAAGAACATAGAAGGTCACAATATCATTCTGGAAATTGTAACCGATTTTGATGTAACCCGATTTGGTATTTTTTAGTGAAGTATGAAACAGACTTCGAATGACCCTGAACACCTTATCTGAATCAATGACTAATTCTACCGGATCGGAAAATGTGTTTTCTGTTACCAAAATAACATCTTTATTAGCTTCCTTCGTTAAGACTTCCCTGAACTCGGAAAGAAGATCATCAAGGATATTATTTAGTTTTATTACTGTTAAAAATGGTTTGGAATTACCCGTTTCTAATATTGCTGAATCAAGAAAATTATCAAAAAGTCCTATTAATTGTTCACATGATGCCAGAATCTGGTTACTGTATTCATCTCGTTCAATTGAATTGCACGTATCATTGTTCATCAGAAATGAGAATGCTACTATTGCATTCATGTGAGTTCTCATTTCATGTGACATTCCTGATAATATTGTCGGACAACTTATCATACTCTGTTTTGAAGAAACAATTTCATTCCTGTTATTATTATCACCTATTCCCATTCCATTCCCCTTATCCATAGCATTCAAAGTGAAATTTCCCATTTTAAATTATAGAAATGAATTCTATTATTTTAGCCGTCTCAATATTTTGGTTGCGTTTTTTTTGTATATGCTTTCAGACTTCTTTATCATTATCAGTTGATTTTTTGCTTTATTTATTTCATCTGTATTCAGGTAGCAAAGAGCAAGATACCACTGTGCATCTTCAAGATAGAGGTTATCATTATTAATTATAACTTTTGAAAATGACTGCTCTGCTTCCGGGTAGTTTCTATCCTCAAAATTGGCAACACCATTTAACATTGTTGATTCAATAAATTTGGGATCACTTTCCAGTACTTTGCTAAAATAAAGTGCTGCATTCCTGAAGTCATGAACATTATAATATTCAAGTGCTGTCGAATAATCTGAATTAATAATAGTCGTTTGTGATCTTGACACCGACGTCACTTCATACGAAGTATAGTATTTATCAAGAATTTCCCGGTTTGAGAGGCTCCTGTTGTTATAAACATATACACTTCCGGCCAGGATCAATCCTGCAAACAATGCAGCATATTTTAAATATAGATGCCTGATACTTTTCTTAACAGGAACTCCCTTATTTCTCTGATTCTCGATTTCGGAGAGCTTGTTTCTTAACTCGAGAACTTTATGATTTTTAAGTACTTCATCAGTCTTCTTCCTAAGAAAAACCTCGTTCCTGAGCTTTTTGTTACCGTCAAGCTCCCTGAGGAACCAGATTTTTTCTGTTTCATTCATCTCTCCGGCATTATACCTTTCGATGAAATATGAAAAGTCAATTGTTTTCATAATTTTATCTTTAAAATATGTTTCTATAATATACAATCAATATATACCGTTTTAACCTGGAATTTCAGGTAACTGTATGTAACAAAATACACAGTCGCGTAAGAACATTCCCGTATTGATGTAACTTCAAACTTCCGGACACATGTCCGCAAGTAATATTGTGATTCCTGTAAATTAAAGTTGAAACGATTCTCCCGTCCAACCCTGATCAATGAGTTATAATATTTTTATATCAGATTTTAATTTTTGGAGGAGTTGGGATTAAAATTGGATCATCTTCACCACCACGTACTTTTATCATCTCTTCGTTTGAAAGAATAAATCCGGCAAAAAGGTCATTTGTTGATTCGAAATTCAGGGTTTTCATTTTTCTTTTTTTAATTGTTAATACTGAGTTCAGGGTAATTCTTTTAATTGTTTCTATAGTACATGTCATATTTTAACTTTTTGTGACATGAAAAATCGAACTATTTTTAAAATATTTTTTAAATAACAGATATTCAATATGATACAAAATCATTTATTAACAAATGTTTATTGACTTGGTAATCCGGTTAAAATTTGTGAAATTTCGCTTGAAACAATTACTTTTTTTTATGATTCATCAGATAAATAGAATTCATGCAGGTTTGGTGCTTTTATTTGTTCTGGCATTCATATTACTCTCATCATTTAAACAGGAACAGGCTCCTTCACTGTCAGGAATCGGCCCTGCAATCCAGAAGTATGTTTCGTTACAAGATACAGCTGGTCTTCTTTTATTTTCTGACAGCCTTAAAAAAAAAATACAGGATAATTTTTCTGACAGTACCACTCTGGCTGAAGTAAGTTACTATATAGGAGTTTGCAAACTACTGGTGAATCAATTTGGAGATGCAACAAGCTGGTTCAGGAAATCTGTTGAAATTAAAAAAAGGCTGGCGATAACTGACAATCATTACGCAAACGGCATCTTCAACCTTGGAGTATGTTTTAACCTTATGGGAGACTTTAAACAAGCAAGTAATTACTGGCTCGATTATATAAAGGGAACCTCCGGCATGTATGGCGAAAACAGCTCCGAAATAGCTGAAGCTTATTCAGCCCTCATCGGTGCATCAATTGAATTAAAGGATTTTCATAAGTTCACAGATTATACTTTTAAGGCGCTCGGAATATTGAATATTAATAAAAATGCCCTGCAGGGAATTCAGCTAGCTAATTTATATAGTATTATTGGAACAGGTTATGCAAGAATTGATGACTATGCTAAAGCAAGAATTTATCTTGAAAAGGCTGAATCTGTAATAAGTCAGGGATATATGATCAGTGATGAGGATTATATTAACCTTATCAACAGCATGGCAATAACTTATAATAATCTTGGTATGGTTGAAAAGGCAGATGAGTACTTCAACAAAGGGATAGAACTTGCTGTTTCAAATAATTCATTTCTTGCTTATAACATGATAAACAGCTATGTTATCGACCTTGGAAAATCAGGTAAGATTAAGGAAGGGGAATATTATCTGACAGGACTTTTAAACAAAGCAGTAAATGTTTATGGTAAGGATTCACGGTATTATATTGAAGTACTAAAGAACTATGCGACTTTTCTTTCAAATTATACTGATGAACAGTATAAAGCCCTGGAATTATACTCTGAGTGCATGGTTTATGTTAAAATGCACCCTGAAGACGGAATACTCAGGGATCAGATATTCATAGTATATGCACTTGCACTTGAGAAAAATGGCGAATATATTAAAGCTCTTGAAAAAATTCAGGAATTATTGTTTGGAGGAAAAGAAAAATATTCTGGTAAAAACCTTTATAAAAATCCAATAGCAGAGTCTCTACCGATTGACAGGAGAACTCTACGGGTACTTCAGGCAAAATATAATATATTGTGGGATATTTATGAAATTTCAGGTGAGCAGGGTGTTCTTGAAGCTGCAGCCGGCACTTCTGAATTAGCCATAACACTTATCGATAAGATCAGGATTAATGTAAGTGAAGAGGAGAGTAGAGTTGTTCTTGGAACTCATTTCAGGGAATCTTATCTCCAGGCAATCAGGAGTTTTGAACTATGCTACAGGAAATCAGGAGAACGAAGATTCCTCGAGAAAACTTTTGAATTTGCTGAAAAGAGCAAAGTCGCGGGATTACTGGCTGCAACAAGGGAATTAAATGCTATACAGTTTCATATTCCTCCGGAAACAGCGGAAATGGAAAAAAAATTACAGAAAGAAATTAGTGTTTATAATTCCAGAATATCGAAAGAAATTGAAATAGGTACTCCGGATAAAAACCTTCTGAGCACTCTTAATGAAAAACTGCTTTTAGTAGTTAAGGCAAGAGATTCACTTGTAATTACATTTGAACATGATTATCCTGAATATTATTCAATTAAATACAACAATAAGGTCCCTTCGTTAAATGAGATACCTTCAATAACAGGTAGAAATAATAATTACCTGAACTATGTAATGTCGGATTCTGTGCTTTATATATTTCTTGTAAACAGAAAATACCAGAAAATTCTGACTTTTAAAACTGACTCCTCTTTTTTTAATAAGCTAAGGACGTTCAGGCTTCAACTATCAAAACCTTCAACTTCAAAATCTGCGAGGCAACAATTTAACGATTTCCAGGAAACCGGTTTATACCTTTACAAGATTCTTATTGATCCGGTAAAGCAGTACCTGATTTCCGGGAATATAATGATATCACCTGATAACCTGCTTTCATATATCCCATTCGAAACTCTCCTCTCATCAAAATATTCTGGTAATGAATTACTATACCGAAAACTGCATTATATAATGAGCGATTATAATATATCTTATGTTTATTCAGCTACATTCATGCAGGAGAGTGTGGTCAGAAATAATAATAAAGCGAAGGATCTGATTGCATTCGCCCCGGTCTATTCGAGAGCAATAAATACTGATTCATTGTTTATGAAAAGACAATCAGATGGGGTACTTTATGCATTACCATATTCAAGGCAGGAAGCAGAATATGTAGCTAAAATAACCAACGGTAAACTTTATCTTGATAATGAAGCCAGTGAATCGACATTCAAAAGAGAAGCCGGGAATTATGACATTATACATCTGGCAATGCATACTTATCTGAACGATATGTACCCGATGAATTCAGCGATGTTATTTTCACAAAAAGACGATTCACCTGAGGACGGATTGCTTAATACATTTGAAGTTTATGGGATTCCTCTGAAAGCCAGTATGGTAGTCCTGAGTTCTTGTAATACAGGTTATGGAAAATTATCTTCCGGAGAAGGAATTTTAAGCCTTGCCAGAGGGTTTCTTTATTCAGGAAGCCAGTCAGTGGTTATGTCACTATGGGAAATTGAAGACAGATCAGGAACGGATATAATTGAAATGTTTTATGATAATCTTCTGAAAGGGAAATCTAAAAGTAATGCACTGAAGAAAGCAAGAACCACTTACCTGGAAGAAGCAAGTCAACTCCGGTCACACCCTTATTATTGGTCAACATTGGTGATCTACGGCAATAATGCTCCAATATCCGAAAGACATAATAAATTGATAATGATATTAATAATTCTTATTTCCGGATCAGTTTTGATTTATGTCCTGAAGCGCAGGTATTCCTGATATTCCGGATCTTCTTTAACAAATTCCATTAAAGCCTCTTTGCAAAGATATTTCTTCCTGCGTGCGTAATTTTCATTTTTAAGATCCATTCTGACTGCTATCTCTTCATAAGATAATCCATCAGAATATAAATTAAGAACTGTTTGAAAGTCAGGTTTAAGTTTCTGAAATGCTCTGCTGACAATTCTTTCAAGAAAAGGATCATTGTCCTCTTCGTTATCAGACTCATCTGGCATATCAAAAATAATTTCAGTTGTATCCCTTTTTTTCTTAAGATGGGCATTCCATAAATTTCTGGCAATTCCAAAAAAATAGCCTTTGAGATCTGAAGTCAGCGTCAGGGAATCTTCGGAAATCTGCTTGTATAGGATGATTATTGAATCCTGGAAAACATCAGAAACATCTTCTTTTGTTCCGCTGTTTTTAACAATAAAATCCCTGACTGTCTGGAAATAATTATCATACAGCCAATTGAGGGTCTTGTCATCTTGTTTTTTTAACCCCTCGATAATATTTTTATCTGAAATCTTTTTAAACAACCCCTTGAGGATAGAAAATCAATTGGCAAATATAATATTTCCACTTAGCAATTCTATTTTAAATAAGGTAGTTCGATTTTCTGATAACCTCATATCTCCAATACAAAATATAAATATCTTTACTCAAATAAATACTTTTTGTTGAATAATGGCATTTCCCTTTGTTAAACAGCCTGACGCCATGGATTGCGGACCAGCTTGTCTTAAGATGGTAGCAGGCTATTATAAAAAGAATTTTTCAATTGAAACAATCCGAAGGAAATGTTATATCACGAAGGAGGGTGTTTCATTCCTCGGATTATCAGAAGCGGCTGACAGTATGGGTTTCCGCACTATCGGAGTCAGAATCACCTTTGAGATGCTTATCGAAAGGGTACCTATGCCCTGCATCATTCACTGGAGGCATAAACATTTTATTGTAGTATATAAAATTAAAAATGATAAGATATGGGCTGCTGACCCTGCTGTTGGACTAGTCAAATATACTCGTGATGAATTTATCAAAAACTGGAATTCAACGCTAGTAGAGGGTAAACCTGCAGGTCTTGTTCTGATC
>Ga0209575_10000861_pt1 | contig 14708 bp, 5 predicted proteins | sample Medcelwee11metaG_FD_187172 | JGI IMG/M metagenome (GOLD analysis project Ga0209575, IMG submission 187172) | Freshwater pond sediment microbial communities from the University of Edinburgh, under environmental carbon perturbations - Medium... | ecosystem: Environmental > Aquatic > Freshwater >...
TATTCGATGAAGCCACTCAGATATTCAGAGATTGTTTGTCAGGTGAATACTTTAAATTTGATAAAATTAGAAGTTACGTTACCTTATAAATTATATAATTTAGCTATATGCCAATTATTGATTCCTATCGCAACCCCAATCGTCATTTTATTACCCCAGCTTCGCGCAAAGATGCAGAAGAAATTTCACTTACCCCGAGTACCACACTGGATATTAGCCATGAAGCCTTGGCCTGTATGAAGGTGTTACAGCCCACTGATGCCTGGGCAAAGCGCTACGTTTTAGGAGGTGGTAGTGCTTTAACGTTAGTTGAGAAAGAATTCTTGTCTGCCTGTGAGAAACGACAAGCAGAAAATGAAAGACGGCAATTTTTGGAGCGTAATCAGCGATGGTTTGTTCGTGTCGCCATACTTTGTTTGATAATTCTTTCTGGTATTTTACTTTGGAAACAGTATAGTTATTTAGGACACGAATTTGAACTAAGTTTTTCTGAGGCTCGCATATTAACTAAAACAGAACAGTATTCGCAAGCATTACAAATAATTTCTCAAACAGCAGCCACAGAACAATTTGTATACATTAAAACAGTAAATTCTGCACAAATTCAATCCCGTGACAGATTGAAGCGTGTGATTGAGATTCAAAGTAATCAGGAAAGCATTGTACGGGATACGATTCGCACGGGATCATTGCTGGCAATCGCGGTTTCACCCGATACGCATTACTCTGTGGTTGCTGGCAATCAAAGTAACCAACTGCTGTACTGGTTTGACAATATTGACCCTAACAGCGCTGGCGTAGCGCAGGTGACACCGCACACAGTAGCTATCAGAGCATTGCTTTTTCACCCTAAAAATCCCTGGTTGTTTAGCGCTGGCGACAGAGGAACAATCATTCAATGGCAATATGCTGGAGCAGCATCCGAGCAAGTGAAGATTTGGCAACCGGCTTATAATGACAATATTCGTGAAGATATTTATGCTTTGGACTTAACTCCCGATGGTAACACACTGACCTATGGTACTAAACAGGTCATCAATCCGGGAACCAAGTTGGAAGCCGAGTCGGGGAGCGTGTATGCAATCATGTTACCGAATGGTGATCCGAAACTTGTGGCAACACATAGTGGTGCTGTGAATGCGCTGGCGTTTAGCCCTGATGGGACACGCTTGTACACGGCATCGGCGGACAAAACGATAGCAGTGTGGGCTTGGCCGCCAGGTGAAAAACCTATACAAAGCTTATTTGGACATACACAAAAAGTGACGCATTTGGTACTGAATAATGATGGCAGCAAACTAGCCAGCAGCGGTGCTGATGGCAAAGTCATGATATGGAACGCGGCAACGCTAAAACCCTTGCGTGAACTCAGAGGGCATGGCGACAGCATGGTGTCGGGGTTAGCGTTTACCCATCGTGATCAATGGCTGGTATCTGGCAGTGATGATTTCACCTTGCGCTTGTGGGATGTTGCCAGTGGGCGGACTTTGCGCGTGTATCAAGGCCATACCGCTAGAGTGACCAATCTGGCGGCGGTACCAGACAGCGATAAGGTATGCTCGGTCAGCAATGATCGCACTGTGCGCTGTTGGGAAATAGGTTTGTCCAACTATCAGCAGCTTGTGAATTTACCTGAGCAGCGCCGATACCGTGCAACCACAATCTCGCCTGACGGTGGCTATGTGGTCATGGGCGGTGACGATGGCCTATTACAGATTTATGTGCACTCGCTCCAAAAACTACAGGATGCGGTGCCCGCCCATCAGCACAGCATCACTGCACTAGCCTTTCATCCCGATGGGCACGAATTGATTTCGTGCAGTTCAGAAGCCAAACGCTGGCAGTGGCGTGATGGAAAACTCAGCGAGCCAAGTACGCTGCCCGGTTCAGGTATCGGCTTGAGTGCCGCCGCGTTTTCGCCGGATGGCAAGTGGTTGGTATTAGGCGGCGCGGAAGGGAAACTGCTGGTGTATTCGGGTGATCAGCGGGGTGATGACGATAAATATTCTTTGCACGAAAAGCAAGTTACTGCCTTGTCATTCAGCGCCGATGGGCGTTATTTGTTGGCGGCGGGTGTGACAACACTGCATTATTACCGTTTCGATGCCGGACGCTTAGAAGAAATCGGAGAGCCTGTTTTATTGGCGGAAGCTAGTTTATGGTCAGCCGCGCTAAGCCAGGATGGTCGATACGCAGTTGCGGTGGGTAATGCCCAAGTGGTCAGCGTATTTGAAGCCACTGCCACAGGATTGCAGCAGAAAGAGCAACTGCCGGGGCACACCGAAGTAGTTACTCAGGCCCGCTTTACGCCGGATGGACAACTGGTCACGGTGGCGGCGGATGCGACGGTGCGCTTTTGGGATATTAGCCGCTCACAGGAAGCGTTTAGTTTAAATTTACCTTCAGCGCCGCGCCCACAATTACTACCGGGCGAGATGCCACTAGAGAGTTTCGATTTTCGCTGTACACCAGCGGGCAACTGCATCCTGGCCGTGCCGCTGAATGCGCGGCGGGTACTCGCAATCTATGAGTTTTGAGCAAAAGGAAAAATCCGTGTCGATCATGAATAGCATAAACGCTGCATTGGCTGCCAAAGCCACTGACATCAAAATCAAATGGCCGCTCGGTCTGGGTGAAGTCAATTTTAAAGTCAGTGATATTGAGGATGCGGAGCGCAAAATTGCCTGGAAACTGTACGTGGAATTGACCACCCGTATTGCTGTGCAACGATTAGCCGATGACGAAGGATTGCTACGTGAAGCTTTAGTATCGTTGTACAAATCCTTCACAGAAATGCGCACTATTCTCCGCGAAGCTGACCCGGTTGTGGCAAACGGCCCGCAATCACTGGGCGCAGTCGCTGTGGCTGTATTGAATCAGGGATTACGTCCATTTTTAGCCAAATGGCATCCACTGTTAACCGATCATGAGGCGCAATGTCCTAACGGTGTGGGCAAACGCGCCCACGAGTGTGCCTGGAATAAAACCACTGAGATGCGTAAAGCCTTACACGATTTACAAGACGAAATGGGTATCTATGTGGATGCACTGGCAAAAATTGCGGGCGTTGTCCGATAAATATAGAAATGGGTGCGCCATACAAAACCGCACTAAATGACAAAAGTAAGGCGCACTTACTACCCTTTCTTCGACTACCCCTCGACCATGCTCAGGGCACCGCGCTCAGGGCAAGCGGCTGCGTTTAGGGCACCGCAAAGGTACGAAGGCGCAGAGAACGCAAAACAGACAAGGGACAGCAGATTGTTCTAATCCTTTCTAGGACTTTTCGCTGCGCACTTTGCGCCTCATCGAGGGGTCAACCACCAGTCGCTGAGCTTTCACACCACTTGTGAGACCGCTAGTCGCTTGCAACGCCGTGCCCTTATCCAGTTCCTACTCTTTTTGGTTTAAGATGGGTAGGATGGCTAAATAAACAGCGTTCAAAACCTTTGACAAGCCGCTGTTTGTTTGCTATATCTATAACTGAACGGTGTTCAATTAATCCAAAGGAGTATTTACATGGCCAGTCTCTTTGCGCGTATCAATGACATTATGAACTCTAACATCAATGACTTGCTGGATCGTATCGAAGACCCAGAGCGGATGATCAAGCAGATTATCCGCGAGATGGAAGAGAATATTGTGCAGGCCCGCGAGGGCGTGTTGAATGCCATCACCAGCGAAAAACAATTGTTGCGTGAATTGGAGCAACAACGGGCGCAGTCGAAAGCTTGGTTGCAGAAAGCAGAAACTGCGTTGATCGCGGATAAGGAAGAATTGGCGCGTTCGGCTTTGGCCCGTAAAAAGGACATCGACGCGATTATCGCCAATTTGGAACCGGCTTGGTTGGGCGCGAAAAACACCAGCGAGCGCTTGAAAAATCAGTTGCGTCAACTCGAAGAGCGTCTGGAAGAAGCCAAACGTAAACGCACGACTTTGATGGCTCGCCAACATGCTGCAACAGCGCATCAGCAGATGGATAAGACGCTGCGCACTTTTGAAACAGGTCTGGATGCGCAGGCTAAATTCGGTCGCATGGAAGACCGCGTGGCGGCGATGGAAGCGCGCACGGCGGCCATCGCAGAACTGAGTGAAGATCGTTCGCCGCTGGAAAAAGAATTCGAGCAGATGGCATTAGAACAGGATGTGGATGCCGAATTGCTGGCGCTGAAGATTAAGATTAAGAAGTAGGCGATGTCCACCGAGACCTGCCAAGTTGCTAAAACCTGGCGGGTCTTGTGTTGATTAGGGCTTTGTTTAATGAATCGCTGGTTAATGATTAATTTTACTTTGTTATATTTGCAGAAAAGACCGACCCTCACCCCAACCCCTCTCCCAAAGGAGAGGGGCTTTACTCCACTCTCCCTCCGGGAGAGGGGCCGGGGATGAGGGCGTAGCAGGGAAAGTTGATAAAGTAGAATTAATGGTGGATGGTTAGTTTTTATCTTTTTTGTGTCTTTGTGGCGAGTATTTTATATTAAATGAATTATGTCGATTTACCTAAACAGGAGGGTGCGCCTATGTTCTGGCTGTTTCAATTGACGTTGGCGTGGCTGTTGTTGATTGCCCTGCCTTGGTTTTTAGCGGTGCCGACCTTTGTCGTGCTGTTTTTTATCACTTTGGGGATGCGCACCGATGCCCGAAGAAGTAAAGCTATCCAGCCCTCTGAGAAAAGCAGCGCACCCGCACCGCAAGCGGCTTTTTTACAATTGACGTTGTTGCGTCAGACTTTGCACCAGCAGTATCAGCAAGGGCTGTTAGCGCCTGGCCGTTATCGCAGTTTGCGCCAGCAAATCGCCCAGGTAGAAGCGAAGTTTCTCCAAAATCTAGGCTTAGACACGCCGACTGAACAGCAGCAGTTGGACACCGCGTGGCGCATCTTACAAGCCCATCATCCAGAGATCGGCACACCGCCTTGGCAACCGGCTAAACCCGCGCCCGTTGTGCCACCGCCCGCCCCGGTCGTCGCACCTCGGCCTGCGCCCAAAATTGTATCCGAAACACCCGCGCCACCGGTCGCGCCCGTGGTGCGTCCGCGCCCTGCACCGCCTGTGGTTACGCCACCTTCCGCCCCGACGCCGCGCCCAGCGCTTCCCGTCACGCCGCCGCCGCGTCGTCCTGAACCCCGCCCCTCTGCCCTCAAGCGCTGGCAGCAGGTGTTCCACAATTTTGTCGGCGAGGTGTTGTTGCCGTTTTTGTGGGAAAACATCGGCTGGTTTATCGGCGGCTTTTGTTTTGTGTCTGGCTCGATATTTTTGGTGTTTTACACCAGCGGTTATAGCAAAGCGCTGGCGGTGGTCGGCACCCTGAGTTTGTATGCGATGCTGTTGTTTTGGGGGGGGTATCAAATCCGCCGCCGCCGTCCGTCGCTGTTCATCGCCGCCAGCGTGTTGCTGGGACTGGGGATGTTGATTATTCCGCTGGCTTTGGCTGCGAGTACCCGCTTGATTTTGACCGGTCTGAACGAGGGGCTGTTGCTGGGCGTGGCGGTGCTGGTGAATGGCCTGTTATTGCTGCTGTTCACGGGTTTGGCGCGTTTAGCCAGCGGCAGCTTGGAACGCCCGCTGTTGGCGGGTCATCCGGGCTTGTTTATGAGTTTGGCTGCGCTGCAATTGCTTGCTCCCGTGCTGCACTGGTTGCCTTACTGGCCATTACTGGCGGCGTTGCATGGGCTGTTGTTAGGCTTGCTGGCGTATAGCCTGCGGCGTTTTGCGCAAGATTGGCTGCGCAGTCTGTTTATCGACCAGCAATTGATCGCCTGGTATGCCGCTGGCACCTTGATATACGCCGCGCTGGTGTCGTTTGTTCATCTCAGTGTGCAAAGTGGCGTGCTGTTGCCCAAGGGTTACGCCGGGCCTTTTTTGATGCTGTTGAGCGGTCTGCTGTTTTATGCCGACACCCATATTCAGCGCTGGGTGGATAAACGCGCCTGGTTGGGACGGTTCAGCTTTGTGGTGTATGGCTTGTCGGTGATAGCGGTGTTGCCAGGGTGGCTGAGCGGCGGCTTCTGGCCGTTGGCGCTCAGCTTGATGCTGGGCGTGGTGCTGTATGGGTCGATGTTAGTGGCCTATTTGAGCGTGTCGCCGCTGTTACTGTTGTTGGCTGCCTGCGCTTGGTTGTATGGCTTACTGATCTTGGGCGAGTTTCCGGCAGAAGCGCACAGCCTGTTGAGTATCCCAGGTTTGCTCGGCGGTTTCTGGTTACAGCGCTGGTTGCGTCAGCGTCAAGCGATGCAGGCGGTGGCGATAGTGCGCCCGCTGTTGCTGACCTTGATTCCTGGTTTGGCACTGTGGAGTCTTTATCAAGCCGTGCCGGGGTGGGCGGCGATGCTCACGCCGTTGGGCGCGTTGCTGATGCTGTTGGTGGTGCTGGAATTGAGCGTGGCGGATTTGTGGGCCAATTATCAGCAGTCCGTGCCGCTGGGACGGCGTTGTTATTTGCCGGTGCTGTTTACGCTGCTGACCTTGGCCTATGCGCCTTTGTTGATACAGCCTTGGGGTTTGCAATTCAGCATCGGGTTGTTGGGGCTGACGAGCCTGTGGCTGTGGTTGGCGCGGCTGGGACTACAGCGCGAAGTGCCGCGTTGTCATCACGAGGTGTTTGCTAACACCGCTTTGTTCAGCCTGCTGCTGGCTCCGTTATTGGGCTTTTTCACCACGGATGGTTGGTTTCACTTGGCAGAACGCCAATTGCTGTTGGCCGCCTTGTTATTCGCGGCTGGCGGGCTGTGGTTATGGCTCAGCTTGTTGCTGCGCAGTCGGCTGCTGGTTTATGGCTTAGTGCCGGTGTGGGGCGGTTCCGCAGCCTGTTTGATTCTGTCGCAACACTGGGTTTTATCCGGCAGTAGCTTTTCGCTGTTGGGCTTAGGCTTGGCAGGTTTGCTGTGGTATTTGGAGCGCCGTCAGCTTCAGCAAATGCTGGTCTTCGATCTGCTCGATTTTGACCCCGCCCAGCTTCCTCGTGCGCCGTGGCGTTTCCGTTTGCTGGGCCTGTGGCCGTTGACTGAATACAGTTATGACAGTGTGACCGAGATGTTGCTGCCGCCTTTGCGCCATATTTTATTGCTGGCCTGGTTAGGCGGCGTGGGTAAGGCGTTGTGGCTGAGTGCCGGGCTGTTACAGGTGCGTCCCGAACAGGCGTTGTCTGCTTGGCCGACGTTGGCTTTGGGGCTGGCGGCTGTGATGACGGTGGTGGTGGCCGGACGCCAACGCTGGTTGGGATTGGTGCCGCTGATCGTGTTGTTATTGGTAGCGGCAGGCGCGGCGCAGGCCGGTCTGGTGCCCGGCTGGCGTCCTGGGGCAGCGCTGTACCTGACTTTCAGCGGCTTGCTGTGGTGGGCGGTGGGGGTGTGGCTGTTGTTACCGTTGCGGCGGCTGTGGCAAGTGCTGGATTGGACGGGCCGCTATCCGGTACCGGGTGGCCACCATTGGGCCGAGCATAACCTGCACTGGAGCGGTATTTGGTTGGCGGTGGCGGGTTTGAGCTTGGCTTGGCTTGGCACCTTGACCCATTTGCTGTGGAGTTTGCCGCCGATCCTGGCTTTGTTGTGGCTGGCGGGACAGCGTTACCATTTGCAACGCCATGCTTATTTGCTGGTGGCGGGGGTGAGTCTGGGCGTGGGTGCGCTGTGTAGCGTGTGGCTGGGAGTCGATGCCTGGCGGCAACTCAGCCCAGCACAACTGGTGCTGTTTCCGTTGGGGATTGCGCTGGCCTTGGCGGCACTCGGCGCGGTGTTGAGCGCTTTGCCCAGTGGGAGCGGTTTGCAACCGCGATTCTCAACGCCAGCCAGCCTGCTCTATGTGCGCCCGCTGTATCACAGTGCCTGGTTGTTGTACGGCTTGGCATTGTGGCTGGGTTTCAATCCGCTCACCGGGTACGCGCCGCTGTGGGTGGGGGCAACCAACGCGGGTTGGTTATGGTTCGCGCTGGCCTTGAGTGCCTTGCCGTTGTTTTATCCGCCTAAACAACGGCTGTCCTGGTTGCCTACGCCACAACACGCCGCTGTGATACGTGGCTTACTCTTGCCGGTGTTTGGTAGCTTTGCCTATGTGAGCGCCTTGGAACCTGGGTTTTGGAAGTTGTGGCTGGATTGGGTACCGCCGCTGTTGGTGTTGGCGTCGGTGCTGTGGAGTCTGGGTTATACGGGGTGGCCTCGTTGGAGCCGTCACTTGCCCAACTGGGCGGTGGAACCGGTGGCGAGCCTCTGGTGGGGACGCACAATATACGCGGTGACGCTGCTTGCCAGCCTGTTGATTTATTTAGTGCTGCCACCGTCGTTTGCCCCAGATTTGTTTTATGTCTGGCTGTGGCTGGCGCAAGCGGGGCTGTTGCTACCGTTATTGCGTAACAGTGCGACCCAGGACAGCGCGTATGCCGATTTCTGGCGCGGGTTACTGTTGCCGCTGCTGTTAAGCTTGGCGCTGTTTGAACTCACACGCTGGTTTGGTTTGCATTTTGGCAACCTCAACTGGAGTCTGTTGTTGATGGCCTGGAGCTTTGCGCTGGTGAGCGTGCCCGTGTGGTGGTTGCCGCGCTGGAATGCGCAAGCCCTGCAAGCACCGGCTTGGTATCGTGCGCCAATCGACAGCCACAGTTGGCCGCATTGGGGACTGATGTTAATCGGGCTGGCTGTGCTGGGCAGCACTTCCGTCCCGGACTGGCAACTGGTGACGGTGCTGGGGGATAGATTGCAGCCGCTACTGGCGATGACGCTGAAGCCTTTGCTGGCCTTGTTGGTGATGTTAGAACACCTGTCGCTGCCGTTGCTGCTGGGTTTTTCTGTCTATCTCCTGGTGTATAGCCGAGGTGTACACGCAGTGCGCGAACGTCGTCCTTGGTTGTATCTGGCGGCGCTCGGCTTGAGTTTGTCGATACCGGTGTTGCTGTTGCGCGCCTTCCCGCTGATACCGGGGCTGCATCTGGGCTTGGTGTTGGGCTTAGTGCTGTGGTTTAACGGCTTGTTGCGGGCCGGACAATTACGCGCCTGGTTGCCCGCGTCGCTGCGGCGATTCTGGCCAGCGGCGGCTTTGCACCGCATCGCCTGGTTATCGCTGTGGTGGTTGTTGGCTGCTTTGACGATCACCGTGGGCTTAGGTCTGGTCAGAGCCGCGCTGTCAGGCGGTTTGCTGCCCAACTTGAGCAAATCGGCATTGGGTTTAGGTCTGTTGCTCAGCCTGTCCTTTGCGCATCTGTTATGGCGCTGGCCCAGCCGACTCGCAGCACATGGCTGGTTATTGGCCTTGACGCTGTTACTGGCTTTGTTGTTAGGCAGACAAGGCGGCGTGCTGTTGTGGCTGACGCTGTTAAACAGTTTATTGGCGGGCTTGTTGTTTGTGGGCTTGCGGCATATGGGCGCGGTTGGATTGCCGACTGGCCTTGGTTGTCATCCGCTACCGGGATTGCGGCGCTACTTTTTGCACCAAGTGCTACATCTGTGGTTGCCGCTGGTGTACGGCGCAGCTTTATTGGGGCTGCTGTTGCTGGCGGCCTCGACCGGAGAACGGCTGGCTGCGCTGAGTGTCCAAGCTGGACTGGCTTTGCTGGTGAGTTTACGCAGTGCGCCAGTGGCGGCCAGCCGCTGGCTGGGGCTGAGCGCCGTGTTGGCGCTGGGTGCGCTACATTGGTTCTGGGTCTGGGGATTATTGCCGCCTGGCTTGCCGTGGACGGTGCTGTTGCCCTGGTATGCCTTACAAGCGGCGGGTTTGGCTTGGGTTTGGCGGTGGTTTGACCAACGCTTACAGGCCAGTTTGCCGCCTTTGCCTTGGACGCTACCGCTACTGCCTTGGGTGGCACTGGCAGAATGGGCGGTGTTTCTGTTTGGCTTCTTCAGCTTAGGCATCCCCAGCGTGACCTGGGCGGGCAGTCTGGATTTGTGGGCGGGCGGCTTGGCAGGCTTGCTGTTGACCGGTTTATGGTGGCGCAGTTTTCCAACCTGGGGCGGCTTACGAATTTATGGCATGGCGGCTTTGTTGGGTTTGTTGGGGGTCTATGGACGGCTGTGTAGTGTCGGTTTTACCCCGCTCAACGTCGGCGACACCAGTGCCTTGATGTTAGTGGCGCTGGGCTGTGTGAGTTGGGCGCGTTTATGGGCGGAACGCAACAGCCACGAAGCGCTGGCCGTGTATCGCTTGGGGCTGCTGTTGCCCGCGCTGGCGGTACTCAGTGTGCCTTTGCAGTTGGAATCCACCTCCGCCAGTTTAGCCTTGTTAGCGGCAGCCAGTTTATATCTGCTGTTGCCGCGCCAAGACACCCAGTCTTTGCCGGTTTATCTGGGGGTGTTGGCGCTGAATCTGGGCTGTTATCTGTGGGTGCCGGGGATTGCAGCACGCAGCGGTTTGCTCCAGGTCTACACCATTCCAGCGGCGCTCAGTGTGTTGTTGATGCTGCAATTGCATCACCGGGAATTGCGACCCAGCGTGGCACACGCCGTGCGTTTGAGCGCATTGAGTGTGCTGTATGCCAGTGCCACGCTGGACGTGTTTTTACAATCGGGGCTGGGGATTTTCCTGCTGGCGCTAGGGCTGAGCCTCACTGGGGTAGTCGCCGGGATTGGATTGCGCATCCGGGCTTTTCTCTACAGCGGCATGGCGTTTTTAATCCTCAACGTGCTGGGCCAACTGATTCGGTTTTATCCCGAGGACACCTTGGGTAAGGCGGTGATTTTGATGGTGCTGGGCGGAGCAATCACCGGCGGCATGATTGCCTTCAGCTTACAACGCGAAGTGCTGATGCGACGCTGGCAGCGGATTCAGGCAGAACTGGCGGCGTGGGCTTGAGTGACGACAAAAAACCACGGTGCCGATGACGACACCGTGGTTTTCCCCCTGGCGGTTTCGTAGGGTGAGCAAAACGTGTTTTTAGCTTGTGCTGAGCCTGTCGAAGTATTTGCCCACCATTGGGGCTATAACGGCGCAAATCGTAGGGCGAATCGTAGGGCGGATTAAGCGCTAGCGTATCCGCCAAAACCTGCCGATAATGGCGTTATTGGCGGATACGGCGCAAACGGACGCGCCTTAATCCGCCCTACAAGGAGAACCTCATGCCCAGTTGTGAACAAGAACTTATCCAACTCAAACACTATCAAACGGCGCTGGCAGGCAGACTGGAACAAGTCGAAACCGAGTTGCAACGGTTATTGAGCCTGACACATGACGACAAATCCCTACTCAACAGCGCACGGCAAATTTTAGAAATTTTGCTGAAAGAAATTTGCCGAGAGGCAGGTTGGCAATGCCCGCCAAATCAAATGGTTGGGAGTATGCTGGACAAATTTGGCGCAAACAAACCCAATGCCGTTGTGCCCACGCGCATCCCAGAGCATATTTTTCGGGCGATGCGACACATCAACGACGACACGCCCGCTGGTTCGCATCCCACAGAATATTCGCCCAAGCAAACGCGCCAGGTATTGACAACACTCGACACCGTGCTGCACTGGTTTGTCACCGAGTACAAAAACTGGCCGCTGGCAGAAACCCCACCGCCACCCGCCAACTCCCGCCTACTCGCCACCTTCGTCGGGCGCGAAAGCGAATTGGCGCAACTGGAAACCGCGCTGCAAGGCGATACGCCGGTGGTGGTGGAAGGCATGGCGGGGGTGGGCAAATCCTGGCTGGTGGATTATTTTCACAGCCAACGCCGCGACAGATTCCCCTGTTACCCAAAACTGAGCTTAAACGACCCGCGTCAGCCAGGCACGCTGAAAGACTGGCAAGCAGAGTTAGCAGGGCGGCTGAAGGTCGGGTTGAATTGGGCGGATATACGCGCTGCGTTGCAAGGAATGCGCTGCCTGGTGCATCTGGAAAACGTGGATGCCACGCCAGCGGCGGGCTTGGCGGAAGAATTGGCGCGGGAACTGGCGGGCTGTAGCCTGGTCATCAGCGGGCGCTTGCGGGAGTTGAACAGCGGTAAAGGCGGTTGGCAACGGGTACAGCTAGGCGTCTTACCAGAAAACGACGCGCTGCAACAGTTGGAAAAAGAACTGTCGCCTGTGCCGTTGCCGGGAAGTTCAGACAAGCTGGTGCGCGAACTCGGTTGTTTACCGCTGGCGATTCACTTGGCTGCTGGGCATTTGCGGGTGGATGCGGATGTGGAAAAATTCCTGCGCCGGCTGCACAAAACGAAATTAGCCTTGAAACCTACGGATTTGACCGAACACCAGGAACGCCTGATGTTGCAAGCCAGCCTGAATCTGTCGCTGGAATTGTTGCACAGCACCGCGCCGGAATATTGGACCGAAGACCCAACGCAGGCATTGGTGAGTTTGGCGCACAGTCCGGCAGAAGGTGTGCGCACCAGTCTGGCGCTGGCGTTGGTGGGGTGGGCAGACCAGGACGATGGCGAAGAATTTTTACGCCATGCCTACCTCTGTTGTGTGCTGGACTGTGTTGATGAAGCCAGCGAAGAAGAAAGAAAACAGGGAAAAACGCTACTGCGCTGGAAAATTCACCCGCTGCTGGCGGAATTGCTACGCCCGCGCTTGTCGGATGCGGCGGGCTTGCAGACCCGCCTGGACGACTGGTTTTTATCGCGCTTACCCCTACCAGAAAACGAAGCGGGCTACACCGCCTGGCACGCACTCAACGCCGAACAGCCCGCGCTCGCCGCCTGGCTGCGCGGTGTGCCGCTGCAACGCGGGGCAGAGATTATCCGTGCCGCGTCTTGGTACGCCATGCTAAACGGACCCTTTCCGCTGTGGCAGGCGTGGTGCGAAAGCCTGTTGAGCGGCGACTGCGACGATGCGGCGCGTTCTAATATCTTGTGGACGCTGGGGCAAACCGCACGAAGCGCGGGTGATGTGCAGCGGGCATTGACGGCGGCAGAGGAACAAGCCGCGTTGGATAAAACACGCGGCGCAGACCGCGACTACGCGCTGGCGCGGGGCTTAAGTGCCGACCTCTTGCAGGCGCGGGGGCAGTTGGACGAGGCGCTGCGCATCCGGCGGGAAGAAGAAATGCCGGTGTATGAGCGGCTGGGGGATGTGCGCTCGCGGGCGGTGACGCTGGGTCAAATCGCTGACATCTTGCAGGCGCGGGGCGAGTGGGACGAGGCGCTGCGCATCCGGCGGGAAGAAGAAATGCCGGTGTATGAGCGGCTGGGGGATGTGCGCTCGCGAGCGGTGACGCTGGGTCAAATCGCTGACATCTTGCAGGCGCGGGGCGAGTGGGACGAGGCGCTGCGCATCCGGCGGGAAGAAGAAATGCCGGTGTTTGAGCGGCTGGGAGATGTGCGCGAGCGGGCGATAACGCTGGGTAAAATCGCCGACATCTACGAGGGGCGGGGCAAGCGGGACGAGGCGCTGCGCATCCTGCGGGAAGAACAAATGCCGGTGTATGAGCGGCTGGGGGATGTGCGCGGGTTGTTGGTGGCGCGGACGTATCTGGCTTTCGGCTTGATGCAGTTAGACCCGCCGCAAGCGGAGGAGGCGGGGGCGTTGTTGCGCCTGGCGTTGGCGGAGGCGCAGCGGATGCAGATACCGGAGGCGGGGCAGATTGAAGGGATTATGGTGCATTTTGGCTTGGCGTAGGGTGGATTAAGCGCAGCGTATCCGCCAAAACCCTCGTGCCAGCGCTCCGCGCTGCATGAGCAGTTCCGCGCTCTGCGCGTGGGGCGCAGAGCGCCCATTGCTCGTGCCGCGTAGAACGCTGGCACGAGAAACAATCCGCCAACCCACCCATGATGCCGATATTGGCGGATACGGCGCAATGCTTCGACTGCGCTCAGCACAAGCCGGACGCGCCTTAATCCGCCCTACGTTTTTTCTCTAGCGCCCATCGCTCGTGCCGCATAGAACGCTGGCACGAGAAAATTCTTTGACTTGTTGCGTAAACATCATCGCAAAACCGCCCCAACGGGGCGTTATATACCAGCCCAGGGCAACGCCCTGGGAAAGCTGAAATTTTTGAACCCAAGCCCTGAAAGGGCGATATATAACCAAAAACTGTCGTATGGCACAATCACTTTCTCAAATTCTGATGTATCGCCCTTACAGGGCTTAACCCCAAAGACAATCCACACCCAGGGCGTTGCCCTGGGCTGGTATGTAATGCCCCGTTGGGGCGGGGTTTTTTTCTCGTGCCAGATGTATCGCCCTTACAGGGCTTAACCCCAAAGACAATCCACACCCAGGGCGTTGCCCTGGGCTGGTATGTAATGCCCCGTTGGGGCGGGTTTTTTTCTCGTGCAAGCGCTCTGCGCTGCATGAGCAGTTCCGCGCTCTGCGCGTGGGGCGCAGAGCGCCCATCGCTCGTGCCAGTGTTCTACGCGGCACGGTGGTTTTCGTGTTCTGCGCGTTCCGCACAATGGCGGATACGCTACGCTTAATCCCATACGCATCAACTTAACAACACCCAACAAAAAAATGTTATACTATACAACAAGATAGAAAACAACCAATAAACACTAAGGAGTGCTTTTATGTCAATTTCAGAAAAAATACGTCATGTTATGTGCGCAATTTTCCAGAGCGCGGATAACCTTGCATTAGAAAAAAATTTATTAAACGCCAACGTAAAATAACAGGTTCTAATTTTCTTAAAACATTGTTATTTTCTTGGATGCAGAAAGAGTCTCCTTCAGTTGAAGGATTAGTGAGGGCGGGTGTAATCCATGATTTAAATATTTCTGCGCAAGGGTTAGATAAGCGATTTACGCCGGAAGCATCTGGGTTTATAAAAAGTGTGTTAGATGTGGCAATATCACATAAAATT
>Ga0209575_10000865_pt1 | contig 14660 bp, 10 predicted proteins | sample Medcelwee11metaG_FD_187172 | JGI IMG/M metagenome (GOLD analysis project Ga0209575, IMG submission 187172) | Freshwater pond sediment microbial communities from the University of Edinburgh, under environmental carbon perturbations - Medium... | ecosystem: Environmental > Aquatic > Freshwater >...
AGACTCAGTTCGCACCCGGGATCGAGGCTGGTGCGTGACACCACCGAGTTGTACTTCACAGGGCTGGTTGATTTCAGCCATTCAAGCGTGTCGGAGGTATATTTCAGGGTCCAGTGCGCCAGTGTATTTGTGTACCAGTTGTTGTTTACATTGTTCTCGTACTCGTTGGGTCCCGTGACTCCCAGGATGACATACTGGTCCTTCTCCTGTGAGAAGCTGCTTCGCTGTGCCCAAAAGCGTGAGAGAGCAATCAGCACTTCAAGTCCGTACTCAGTGAGGTAATCCTGGTCGCCGGTGTGCCTTACATAGTTGTAGATGGCATAGGCGATTGCGCCGTTGCGGTGTATCTCCTCGAAGGTTATCTCCCACTCGTTGTGGCACTCCTCGCCGTTCATTGTGACCATAGGATAGAGCGCAGCCCCGTTTGTAAATCCAAGCTTGCGGGCATTCTCAATGGCTTTCTCCAGATGCTTGTACCTGTAAATAAGCAGGTTGCGCGCAACGTGCGTATCAGCGGTGCTGAGATAGAAGGGGAAGGCGAAAGCCTCCGTATCCCAGTAGGTGCTGCCGCCGTATTTCTCTCCGGTGAATCCCTTTGGTCCGATATTAAGGCGTGGATCATCGCCTGTGTAAGTCTGGTTAAGCTGGAAGATGTTGAAGCGGATGCCTTGCTGTGCGGCTATATCCCCCTTTATTACGATGTCTCCGTGTTCCCACTTTTTCTCCCATGCTTTCCGATGATCAGCAAGCATTGCATCGAAACCCTTTGCGGCTCCTGCGCCGGCTTCGGTCATGGCTTTCCCGGCAAGGCCTTCCACCGGATGATTGAATGATGAAAGCACTGCTGCATATTTCGTCACAGTAAAGGTATCACCATCGGAGTATCCTGAGGTGAATATGCAATGAGCGGTCCTTTCGGTTGTTGTTATTTCTGTTGTTCCTTTCGCGGGCTTGCCGTTCAGGGTGAAGAAGTTTTCCATGGCGGTGGCAACAACGAATGCCGTCTTGCGTGTCTGTGCCACCACAGCTGCCCTCTTGCCGTCGATTGCGGAGGATTCGTTCTCCCAGAACTTCTCGTCGTAGTTGGCATCCTCGTTGCGGACATCAGAGTTGAGCCAGGGAATGAGTTCCAGTTTGCCGCTGCCGCCGGTTATGCGGACGGAGTAGCTGATGGCGGCTTTTTCGGGTTCGTGCATAGAGAGGAATCGCTTTGCGACAACCTCCGCCACCCTTCCTGAGGGCATCACTGCAGTGAAGGTGCGGGTCAGCAGCCCCTGCTTCATGTCAAGTTCCCGGCGGAAGCTCTTCACTTCGCATTTTGCCAGGTCAAGTTCTTCACTGTCGATGCGGACGATTATGCCCGTCCACGATGGTGCGTTCGGCACCTTGGCGAAGTACTCGGGGTAGCCCACCTTCCACCATCCCACGACGGTTTTGTCAGGGTAGTATACTCCGGCCACATAGGAGCCCTGGAGGGTGTCCCCGGTGTATGTCTCCTCAAAATTGGCCCGCTGTCCCATCATGCCGTTGCCGAGGGCAAAGATGCTCTCGGAGTCGCGGCCTCGCCCGGGCTCAAATCGTGTCTCGATGATCTTCCATTCATCGGACTGAAAACGTGTATCAGTCATTTCGAACTATAAGTTTCTCAGTTGTTTGATTGTAATTTTGCTAAGGTCGGGGATGACCATATCAGCCCTGCCCAGCAGTTCCGGGTTTCCCACACCGATGCATTTCATGCCTCCCGCAATAGCCGCTTCAATCCCTGCCTGTGCATCTTCGAACACAATGCATGATATTGGCGACAGGTTCATCTCCTCCGCACCCTTAAGGAAAACCTCGGGATCAGGTTTGGCTTTGTGAATTTTGTTACCGTCTATTATCACGTCGAACATGCTTCGCAACCCGATACCGTCAAGGATTGTGCCTGCATTCTTGCTTGCTGACCCTATGGCTGTGAGAATACCTTCCTTGCGGAGGGCTTTAAGGAGCTTCACGCTGCCCGGGAGAATCTCCTCAGGAGTCATCCCCGAGATGAACTCCACATACCAGCCGTTCTTGCGTGCGGCAAATTCCTCCTTCTCCTTTTCGGTGGCATGCACCCCGCCTTTTTTAAGAAGGATCTCGAGGGAGGCCATTCTGCTGACTCCCTTGAGTGCCTCGTTATCCCCGAGGGTGAAGACGAAGCCCAGTTCCTTCGCAAGGCGACGCCAGGCCATGAAATGATATTTGGCTGTGTCGACAATGACCCCGTCGAGGTCGAAGATGCATCCCTTAAGATCCATGATTACCTCCTGTCATCGACGTCTTTAACGAATTTCACTGCAAGCGCGGCGATTATCATTGAAATACCGCCTGTGACTAGCGCCAGCATCGTATTGCCATCGAAGAGGTGTTTTACCATGCTGCCGAGGATGCTGGCAGCAAGGATCTGAGGGATTACGATGAAAAAGTTGAAGATGCCCATGTAAATTCCCATCTTGTTATGCGGCAGAGAGCCGGTCAGGATGGCATATGGCATCGATAGTATGCTTGCCCATGCCAGACCGATGCCCAGCATAGGGAGGATCAGCATGCCGGGTGTCTGGATCAGGCTGATTGACATCAGGCTGAGTCCGCCGATAAGGAGACTGATAGTGTGTGTAAGCTTTCTGGAGGTGTATTTGGCCAGGACAGGCAAAAGGAAAGCCACCAGGGCAGAAAAGCCGTTATAGACTCCGAAGAGCACCCCCACCCAGTTGGCCCCCTCATTGTATGCCAGAGAGGTGGTATCGGAGGTTCCGTAGATCTTTGAGGTTACGGCGGAAGTTGTGTATATCCATAGTGAGAAGAGGGCGAACCATGTAAAGAACTGGACCACGGCAAGTTGCCCCATCGTGGAAGGCATGTGCCTGAGGTCAGTAAGTATGCTGTTCAGCCCGTTGCCGCCTTTACCGGCCGATTTAAGCCAGCCTGCAATTATCTGCAGCAGTCCGAAGATGGATACCCCGCCGGTTACTACATAGAGCTCCTTCTCAAGGTTGGCCCGGAAGAGGATAAAGGTGAGTACGAGACCTATTGAGAGCCAGATGATACCGGGCCGGTAGAAATTGACATCCTTTCCTGAGTCAACCGACGCTGCGTGGCCTGTCTGGCCTTTAACCTGTGCTGCTGCGGGAGCAGTTTTCTCCTCCGGGAGTTCGCCGCGGGCGATCCTTTCGCCTTTTTCAAACTCCTCCAGCTCAGCCGGTGAGTATTCCTTCGTACGGATTATGGTCCACAACACTGCCAGCAGCAGCACAGCGGCCCCTATATAAAACGAAAGCTTCAGGTTGAAGGGTAGCAGTTTGCCCTCTGCCGGTACTTCAGGTACATTGAACCAGTTCGCAAGGATCCACGGCAGGAAGCTGCCTATCACAGCGCCGATGCCGATAAAGAAACTCTGCATGGCAAATCCCGAGGTTCGCTGTTCCGATGAGAGCATGTCACCGACAAAAGCACGGAACGGCTCCATCGAGATGTTTATCGAGGCATCCATGATCCACAGCATCACCGTGGCAAAGATCCATGTTGGTGAATTGGTGATGATTGCAAGTGCCAGCGAGGCAAGTATGGCCCCTGTGAGGAAATATGGACGCCGGCGTCCGAGCCGCCCCCATGTGCGGTCACTCATATGGCCTACTATCGGCTGCACCAGCAGGCCGGTCACCGGTGCTGCTATCCACAGTATCGGGATATTGTCAATCTCGGCCCCGAGGGTCTGAAAAATCCGGCTCACGTTGCCGTTCTGAAGGGCAAAGCCAAACTGGATGCCCAGAAATCCAAAGCTCATGTTCCATATCTGCCAGCGGGAGAGCCTCGGCTTGCGTCTGTAGATCACATTCATTGTATGTTTGCTGTTAATTCTGTTACCCTTTTCAGTTAACCTATTCAAAATTAGTCGAAAATCCGGTTCCGCAATACCGGCTTGAGGCTGCTAAACGCTGATTTTTCGGGCGTTTGCGTTGTATCAGTTATTTCAAACGTTTTCGGCCGGAGGAATAATTTTAATTTCTGCTGCTTATTTAGATTAATTCCAAATAGAATATTTCACCATTGCCTATTGCCTACTGCCTCTTGCCTTCCTATCTTTGATAGAGTAAATCCCAAAACCGATCAGAACCATGGGTGAGTTCATTTATGAAAAACCCTTCCAGCACAGGAAGGATGAGACAATGTACCGTCGTATTACCTCTGACCATGTCAGGATGACCGAGTGTTGCGGCAGGAAGATACTGCAGGTTCAGCCCGAAGCGCTGAAACTGCTTGCCAGGCAGGCATTCATCGATGTCAACTTTTACCTGCGCACCTCTCATCTCGAGAAGCTTGCTAATATCCTGAAAGATCCGGAGGCAACTGATAATGACCGGTTTGTGGCGTGGATCATGCTGCGCAACTCGGTTATCTCGGCTGAGGGAAAGCTCCCCTGGTGCCAGGACACAGGCACGGCCATTACAATGGCATGGAAGGGAGAAGATGTCTTCACGGGCACTGATGATGCGCTGCATCTCAGCAGCGGCATATGGGAGACTTACAACGAAAAAAACCTTCGTTATTCCCAGATTGTTCCCTCCTCTATGTTCACTGAAAAGAACACCGGCAGCAACCTGCCGGCGCAGATTGACATTGCAGCCTGCCAGGGCGACGAGTACCGGTTTCTCTTCATCGCCAAGGGAGGGGGCTCAGCCAACAAGACCTTCCTGTACCAGCAGTCGAAATCGCTCCTGAACGAGGCATCGCTCCGGAAGTTCATAGGAGAGAAGATTGGCGACCTGGGTACGTCTGCATGTCCGCCCTACCACCTGGCGCTTGTCATAGGCGGCACCTCGGCGGAGATGACCCTCAAGACGGTAAAGCTGGCCTCGGCGGGATACCTTGATGATCTGCCAACTTCTGGCAATGATGCAGGCAGGGCCTTTCGCGATCTTGAGTGGGAGGGAAAGGTTGAGAAGATATGCCAGGAATTTGGCGTTGGCGCCCAGTTCGGCGGAAAATATTTCGTACATGATGTCAGGGTCATCCGGCTGCCGCGCCATGCTGCCTCCTGTCCTGTCGGGTTAGGGGTGAGCTGCAGCGCCGACCGCAACATCAAGGGTAAGATCACTGCCGAAGGTGTTTTCATTGAGCAGCTTGAGACAGAGCCGAAGAGGTTTATGCCGGATAAGGCGCCCGAGCTGGACAAGCCGGTGGATATTGACCTCGAGCGACCCATGAAGGAGATACTGGCGCAGCTCAGCAAATACCCTGTTAAGACACGGCTGAGTCTGAGCGGCACTCTTTTGGTGGCGCGCGACATGGCCCACGCTCGTATCAAACAAATGCTTGATGAGGGGAAGCCAATGCCGGAATACTTCAAAAATCACCCTGTCTATTATGCCGGGCCGGCAAAAACGCCTGAGGGGATGGCCTCGGGGTCCTTCGGGCCGACGACCGCCGGGAGAATGGATACGTATGTTGATCTTTTCCAGAGTCTGGGCGGATCAATGGTGATGCTGGCCAAGGGTAACCGTTCGCAGCAGGTAATTGATGCATGCAAAAAGCATGGGGGGTTCTACCTGGGTTCCGTTGGAGGCCCGGCTGCCATCCTTGCTGCTGAGAATATAGTGTCGGTGGAGGTCGTTGATTTCGCGGAACTGGGCATGGAGGCAGTAAGGAAGATTGTTGTGAAAAACATGCCGGCGTTTATTCTGACAGATGATAAAGGGAATGATTTCTATCAGGCAGTAGGCAGCAGGCAATAGGCAGTAGTAAGAATTGGTCTACGGCGAATTGTTTGAATGCAGTCCATCAGGAAGACGTACATAAAATCAATTAAAATATACAAACAGGTTAAAAAGCATAACAAAAACACCCTGCGGGCAAAATAAATAGTTACTTTTGCTCCCTTTAACTCATAATTCATTATTCTATGTGTGGTGTTGTTGGTGTTTTTGACCTGAAAGTGAAAGCGGAGGAGCTGCGGCCGAAAATTCTTGAAATGTCCGGCAAACTGCGGCACCGGGGTCCCGACTGGTCAGGCATATACTGCGGAGAGAAGGCAATCATTGCCCATGAGCGGCTATCAATAGTTGATGTGCAGTCGGGCGGCCAGCCCCTGCACAGCAGGGACCGCAAGCTTATCCTCGGCGTCAACGGGGAAATATACAATCACCGTGAGATACGGGACCGGTACAGGGATACTTACGATTTCACAACCAAATCGGACTGCGAGGTTATCCTTGCACTCTATGCCGACAGGGGAACTGACTTCCTCGATGAACTGAACGGAATATTTGCCTTCGTCCTTTATGATGAGGTGAACGACTGCTACCTTGCGGCGCGGGATCATATCGGTATCATACCCTTTTATATGGGCTGGGATATCCACGGCAACCTCTATTTCTCCTCGGAGCTCAAGGCTCTGGAAGGTGTATGCATGAAGATTGAGATCTTTCCTCCCGGGCATTTCCTCTTCAGCAGAGACGGGGTTATGACCAGGTGGTACAATCGCGACTGGGTTTCCTATGATGCCGTGGCGGGCAATACCACTGACATCGCTCTGTTGCGTGAGGCACTTGAGAAGGCTGTTCACCGCCAGCTTATGTCTGACGTTCCGTACGGTGTGCTTCTCTCCGGCGGACTTGACAGCTCTGTAATATCCGCTATCGCGAAGAAGTATGCTGCGCGTCGCATCGAGACCGATGACCAGGCCGATGCGTGGTGGCCACAGTTGCACTCCTTCGCAATTGGCCTGGAGGGATCCCCGGATCTGACGGCGGCGCGCAGGGTGGCCGACCACATTGGAACTGTGCATCATGAGATACACATTACGGTACAGGAGGGGCTCGATGCGGTCCGCGATGTCATATACTACCTCGAAACCTATGATGTCACAACTGTCAGGGCCTCGACACCGATGTATCTGATGGCCAGGGTGATAAAATCGATGGGAGTGAAGATGGTGCTTTCGGGAGAGGGTGCCGACGAGATTTTTGGCGGATACCTTTATTTTCATAAGGCGCCCGGGCCACGCGAGTTCCACGAGGAGACGGTGCGCAAACTCAGCAAACTCCATCTTTACGACTGCCTCAGGGCAAACAAGTCGCTGGCAGCGTGGGGAGTGGAAGGGAGGGTGCCGTTCCTTGACAAGGAGTTTCTTGATGTTGCCATGAGGCTTAACCCGTCCGACAAGATGGCCGGCAACGGCAGAATGGAGAAATGGGTTCTGAGGAAGGCATTTGAGGATTACCTGCCTCATGACATTGCCTGGCGCCAGAAGGAGCAGTTCTCCGACGGGGTGGGGTACAGCTGGATTGATACTCTTAAGGAGCTGACTTCCAATAAGGTCACCGACGAAATGATGGCAACGGCCCGTTTCCGGTTCCCGCTGAACACACCTATGACAAAGGAGGAGTATTTTTACCGTTCCATTTTTACTGAGCACTTCCCCTCCGAAACCGCTGCCCTCACCGTTCCCTCGGTGCCTTCAGTTGCCTGCAGCACCGCAGAGGCGCTGGCATGGGATGAGTCGTTCAGGAACCGGAATGATCCCTCGGGCCGTGCGGTGCGGAATGTCCATGTAAGATCGTATTAACCATGCAGAAGCGGCAGGTCTCATACCTGCCGCGACTTACCCCGTACTGGAATTGTTGTAACCATGATGTAACGACAGGTCTCAGACCTGTCGCAACGTGGTCATATGACAGTTACTTCTTCAGTACTGTGTCAAGAACCTTCTGCTTGTCAAGCTTCTTCGTGCAGAAGAACCAGTCGTAGCACTTCATCTCTTCCTTGCTTTCCATGCGCTGCTTGGCCACGCCGCATGAACCGGCTGTGGGAACGATCACATCATCGCCCGGCTGCCAGTCGGCAGGCAGTGCAACCGAGAATGCGTCAGCTGTCTGCAGTCCGACAACCACCCTGTAGAGTTCCTGGAAGTTACGGCCCAGGCTGAGGGGATAATAAATGATTGTACGGATGATTCCCTTGGGGTCGATAAAGAACACTGCCCTGACTGCCTTTGTGCTGCTCTCGCCCGGCATCATCATACCGTATTTTCCGGCTACAGACATTGTGATGTCTTCAATCAGCGGGAAGTTCACCTCCACATTCTTCATCCCCTTATACTCGATCTTTTCCTTGATAGTGCGAAGCCATGCGATATGGCTGTAGAGTCCGTCAACGGAAAGGCCGACGAGCTTCGTATTGGCCTTTGCAAACTGCGCCTCCATCGAGGCAAATGTCATAAACTCGCTTGTGCATACCGGGGTAAAGTCAGCGGGATGGCTGAAGAGAATCACCCAGCTTCCTGAGTAGTCTGACGGGAAATTAATTTCGCCCTGCGTTGTTACTGCCTTGAATTCCGGTGCCTTGTCGCCAATGCGCGGCATTGCATTTACTTGTGTGTTTTCCATAATATATGTTTAACCTATTTAATTGATTATTTGATTATTGCCTTCTTGTCAGCATCAGCTCGAGGTCTTCCCTGAGTGCATCAAGATCCTCCTCATGTTCAACCTCCTGTGAAAGTATCGTTAGGATGATGTTGTAGGTCACGGGATCCCCTTCCCGGGTAAGATCGAGAAGATGGCTGTAAACCTTTATTGCGCACTGTTCGCCCTTGATATTTTGTTCCAGGACTTTTTCGACATACGGATCAGTGGGTGCGTCATAACCGCAGTTGGTGATTTTCCCCCACTCCTCCGGTGAAAGAACAGGTGTTCCGCCGAGCTGTACGATCCTTGTTGTGAGGAGCGCTGCATGCGAAAGCTCTTCCGTCGCATGAAGATCAAGCTCAGCGATCACGGCATCCTTCATCGGACCCTTTACAACTTTGGCGCCTATCCAGTACTGGTAGTATGCCAGCCACTCGTCGGCCAGCGCCTTGTTCAGAAGGTTGATGAGCTCATCAACATTCATCTTTACGATTTCTCTTCCTTTTTGTGCCATATTGAAATGTTTTAGAATATTGGTTACGGGTTATTTTGCCGGGTACTTGATTCCGAGCCCTTTGGCTACATGCATTGCAAGCTCCTTATCGGCCTTGTGGAAATGATCAAGCTGGCGCATGAGAATCTCCTTTTTCTTTGGTCCGGAAACGCCCTTAAGGGCGCCCACGAAGTTTGCCACGGTATTGGCTCTCTCCTGGTCGGTCATTACTTTTCTGAAGAGAGCTCCTGCCTGCGAGTAGTGGTCATTGTCGTTCTTATTGCGGTCCCATGTGTCTGCCACATCCGATTCAAGGCTCATCGGCGGCTCCCTGAATTCCTTGTCGGCCTCGATATCATCAAAGCTGTTCGGGAAGTAGTTGGGGGCTGATCCTCCGTTTCCGTCGAGCGCCATGAAGCCGTCTCTCTGGTGGTTGTGCACAGGTACGATGGGTCTGTTTACCGGGAGCTGCTCATAGTTGGCGCCCAGCCTGTAACGGTGTGCATCGGGATACGCAAGTATGCGTCCCTGCAGCATCTTATCGGGTGAGAGACCTATTCCGTTGATTGTATTGGAAGGGGCGAAGGCGGCCTGTTCGACCTCGGCAAAGTAGTTTGCGGGGATCTCATTCAGTTCCATCACACCGGCTTCGATGAGAGGAAACTCTTTGTGCGGCCAGACTTTTGTAAGGTCGAAGGGATTCCATCTGAACTTCTTTGCCTGAGCTTCAGTCATCACCTGGATTTTCAGGGTCCACTTCGGGAAATCCTTACGGCTGATCGCCTCAATAAGGTCACGCTGTGAGTAATCGGGGTCTTTGCCTTTCAGCTCCTCAGCCTGCTGACCGGTAAGGGTTTTGTTGCCCTGCTGTGTCTTAAAGTGGAATTTCACCCATACCCTTTCATTCTTTTTATTATACATTGAGAAGGTGTGGCTGCCGTATCCGTTCATGAACCTGTAACCGTCGGGAGTGCCCCTGTCGCTGAACAGGATCATCACCTGGTGGAGGCTCTCAGGGTTAAGGCTCCAGTAATCCCACATCATTGTGGGGCTCTTGAGGTTGGTCTTCGGATCACGCTTCTGGGTATGAATGAAGTCGGGAAACTTCTTGGCGTCCTTGACGAAAAACACCGGAGTATTGTTGCCAACAAGGTCCCAGTTGCCCTCCTCGGTGTAGAACTTTACGGCAAAGCCCCTGGGATCGCGTTCCGTATCGGCGCTCCCCTTTTCTCCTCCTACGGTTGAGAAGCGGACCAGCACGCGGCATTTATTACCGACCTTGCTGAAGAGTTTCGCCTTTGTGTATTTTGTGATATTTCCGGTTACTGTGAAGGTACCGAAAGCGCCAGTTCCCTTGGCATGTACAACTCGCTCGGGTATGCGCTCACGGTTGAAATGAGCCAGTTTCTCATGGAGATGATAATCCTGGAGCAGAACCGGTCCCCTGGGACCTGCGGTCATGCTGTCTTCGTTCTCGAAGAAGGGCCTGCCCGATGCTGTGGTGAGTTTCTTCTTTGCCATGTTGTTTGGATTTAATTTATGTCTGTTAACTTTTTTTGACTGTCTATCTTTTGTCCTTGAACCTGCCGACTATCTGCAGCTTTATCTCCTCAATTGTGAAGTCAGGAATCCCCTTCTTTTCAAAGTAACCATAAATCATCTCCGACAGCTGCTCGTCATAATAATCCTCTATACGGTCACAGTTCGTGCAGTATATATGATGGTGAGTATCCTTCACCGCATCATACCGCAGGAGTCCGCTGTCGGTTTTCACCCTCCTGAGGATATCTTTTTCAACCAGTGTGTCGAGAGTTTTGTAAACAGTGCCGGTAGCGATGTCAGGATGTTTCTTCCTGATGAACTGGCTGACCTCTTCGGCTGTAGGATGATCATGCAGCAAATCCACCGCCTCGTAAACTGCCAGACGCTGCGGTGTCACCCTGAGGCCGTTCCTCTTCAGCTCTGTCCTGTAATCTTCAATATTCATCATCTAGGAATAATTCCTATCAAGGAATAAACAAATATAAGACAAAGAACCCGGTTAAAAAAATAAATCTTAAGCAAAAAGTGATTAGAAACCATTCGATGTGTCTGTTTTATCTGTCTGCTAAACGGAATACAGCCTGTCAAGCACGTCAAGCATTATCTCATCCACGTTTTCACGGTTATCTATTGCCACTGTCTCGTTTTCCATCTTCCTGAGAGATGAAAAGAGTGACGGGTTAAGTGCATTGTCATGGCAAAAGAGGCGGTAAGCCTGTTCAATAGCTTTCGATTCCCTGCCTCCCGGGTGGTAGATGTAGCCGAACATCCTGCCGTTTTTCCATCTCACATCCTTCGATTTAAGGCCTGTAATCTCCGACAGCACGGCATCTGCATCAAGGCCCGTTTCGGGGAACCGGACAACCCGCTTGTTCATGGGGTAACTTTTTTAGGTGATTGTTGTTATAATCAAAGTTAGGCCATCCTAAAGGCGATGTCAAGAAACTGATTTATATATTTATCGTTATTTTTGTGGCTTGAAAAAGAGTAATATGACCAGATTGAAATCACTGACATTCTCAGCGTTGCTGCTGATATCCATTGCAATAGTGAACGCCCAGGTTCTTGAACCGGTCTCATGGACCTTCAAGAGCGAGAAGACGGCTGAAAAGAGCTATGACATCATTATGACCGCTGCTATCGATGACACCTGGCATCTTTATGCAATGGATCTTCCCGAAGGCGGGCCCGTTGCCACCAGCTTCACCTTTGAACCGTCGGGAGCATACACCCTTGATGGCAAACCGGTGGCTGTCAATAAGCCTGAGGTTAAGTTTGACAACAGCTTCGGGATGGACATCGGGATGCACAGCGGCACCACAGAATTCAGGCAGAAGATAACTGTAAAGGAGTTTCCGGTAACTGTTAGTGGTTTCGTGACCTTCATGTCGTGCGATGATTCGCAGTGTCTGCCTCCGCGTGATGTTGAGTTCTCAGTAGTTTTAGGAGGCGATGCCGCGTCGTCAGTTGATTCAGCTACCGGTTCACTTGCTTCCGCTTCTGACGGAGGTTCAGTGACTGATGCTCCGGCCGGCAAGTCCGGCAGGGGATTCCTGAAATTCTTCCTCCTCTCTATGCTTGCGGGACTGGCCGGGATACTTACCCCGTGCGTCTTCCCGATGATACCGATGACAGTGGCATTCTTTTCCCAGGGTGGCGGCTCAAAGGGTTCTGCAATTGGCAAGGCGCTGATATTCGGTCTCTCAATAGTACTTCTTTACTCATCCCTCGGCATAATAGTATCACTCACAAGCGCAGGAGCCGGGTTTGCAAATACACTCAGCACGCACTGGATCCCGAACCTGCTGTTCTTTACGCTCTTCCTTGTGTTTGCTGCATCATTCTTCGGGGCGTTTGAGATAGTGCTTCCATCAAAATGGGTCAGCTCAACTGACTCGAAGGTAGACAGAGGGGGAGCGCTGGCTGCCTTCTTCCTGGGTCTGACAACCGTGCTGGTTTCCTTCTCCTGCACCGGCCCGATAGTGGGTGCGCTGCTGGTGGAGGCCGCCTCAGGCGATGTGCTGCGGCCTACAATTGGCATGTTCGGTTTCGGGCTTGCATTTGCGCTGCCGTTTACTCTCTTTGCCCTCTTCCCATCATGGCTGAACAAGATGCCAAAGTCGGGCGGATGGCTCAATTCTGTCAAGGTGGTGCTTGGATTCATCATGCTTGCTTTCAGTCTCAAGTTCGCATCAACGGTTGATACGGTTTACAACCTGGGTATTCTCTCAAGGGATGTATACCTGGCAATATGGATCGTACTGTTTGTGCTCATGGGCCTCTACCTGATGGGCAAGATCAAATTCTCACATGACAGCGATGTGCCTCATATCGGCATCTTCAGGCTGGTGCTGATCATTGCGACGTTCACCTTCGCCCTTTACCTTCTGCCTGGTCTCTTCGGGGCGCCGCTGACGCGAATATCCTCACTGCTGCCTCCGCGTGAGACATCGGGGTTCAACCTGCTGAAGGCGATCAGCGAGAACAGGGGAACGGCACCGGGACTGGTGACCACGGCCTCTTCATCGCTTTGCGAAGAGCCTAAATACGCTGATTTTCTTCATTTTGAATATGGTCTGGAAGGTTATTTTGACCTTGAACAGGGACTGGCATGCGCAAGAGAGCTTGGCAAGCCGGTGCTGATTGACTTCAAGGGTCATGCCTGCGCCAACTGCAAGGAGATGGATGCACGCGTATGGTCTGATCCGGGTGTGCAGCAGAGGCTGAGGGACAATTTTGTACTTGTAGCCCTTTATGTGGATGACCGCACGAAGCTGCCGGAGAGTGAAGTGTTTGTGTCAAAGGTCGACGGCAAGGAGAAGAAGACGATTGGCAAAAAGAACGAGGATATTGAAATCTCGATGTTCAATACAAACACACTCCCGCTTTATGCAATTGTTGACCCGTCAGGCAAGCCGCTGATTGAGACCCGTGGTACCGACTTTGACATCCAGGCCTATATAGACTGGCTGGACAGGGGTGCTGAGGCGTACAGCAATAAGTAAGTGCCGACGGGCGTTTTCAGGCGCCGTATAATTTTAAGGAGCCGGTCCGAGAAGGGCCGGCTTTCTTTTTACCCTGGCTGTTCTGTTACTCTTCTCTGGCGCTCCACCCTGCCGGTTTTGCCTGCGCATGGTGCCGATGATTCTAACTCCCGGATTTGCCCGCACACCTGTGCCGGTGATTCTCCCTCCCGGACTTGCCCGCACACCTGTGCCGTCTTTATGCTGCCTGATAGTCTGACCTCATGCACATTTATGTTTTGCAATAGGTAGTAAGCCCGTATGAAAATAAAGGTGTACATTTATGGTAATATTAAAAGTGTAAATAATACATTTAAAAGTCATGAAAAAAAGTCTCCTTGTATTGCTTGTGGTTTCATTGCTGCCTGGTTACGCCGGTCTGACCGAAGTCTGCGCACAGAAAAAGACTGAAAATCAAAATGGTGTATGGGCCGGCCCGGTTACCGAATGGCCCAGGGTGATACCTGCAAGGATCAGTGACGGCGAAAACAGGGATCTCTTTGTTATGACCCTTGGCGAGGTCAACACACCATTATCACAGGGAACCTTTGACCCGGTGAAGGATCAGATCACACTTAGGGACGGGACTGTTATAAGCAATTACTACCGTGATTCACTGGGAGTAAAGTTTTATAAACCGCTTTCGAAGGAGATATTTCCGCTGCCTCCGTCAGGTTTGTGCACATGGTACTATTACTATCAGCACATAACCGACAGGGAGGTAAGGCTCAACACAGACTGGATAGCTGAACATCTTAAGCCCTACGGCGCTGAATACGTACAGGTGGACGACGGTTGGCAGGCCCTGTCAGCAGCAGGGAGGAAGGGTTCGCGCGACTGGACAGGGTTTGACCCGAACTTCTCAGGGGGGATGGCTGACCTGGCATCCTACATTAAGTCGAAAGGCCTTGTTCCGGGTATCTGGATTGCGCCCCACGGCCAGTCAAACGCGGAAGTGGTTAAACAAAATCCCGGCGTGTTTATCCTTAAGCCCGATGGCACCTCTCCCTCAAAGACCTGGGAGGGCGACTGGCTTCTTGATCCGACATCCGATGCAGGCAAGAAATACTTTCATGATCTCTTTGCCACGATGGCCGGCTGGGGTTATGAGTATTACAAGATTGACGGCCAGCCCATTGTGGTTGATGAATACGCGAAGCATTCTGAATTTAT
>Ga0209575_10000866_pt1 | contig 14659 bp, 15 predicted proteins | sample Medcelwee11metaG_FD_187172 | JGI IMG/M metagenome (GOLD analysis project Ga0209575, IMG submission 187172) | Freshwater pond sediment microbial communities from the University of Edinburgh, under environmental carbon perturbations - Medium... | ecosystem: Environmental > Aquatic > Freshwater >...
ACTTTTGGTTGTTTGGCTGCTATGCAGCACAGGATGACTCTCCGGAGTCATCCTATTTTGTTTTTTCTCTAAATTCTTGAGTAGTTAAACCCTTGCGGAGATACTGTTTAGGTAATCCTGACAGAGAAGAATGAGGTTGTCCTGCTTCAGACAGGAATCTTCCACATCTTCCGAAGGCTGTTCCTATGCTTTCCCAGGAGCTTGAGGTATGCAACCTCCAGGTCCAGCATCTCGGTATCATTCTTCCTCGCCCATTCAGAGACCCAGCCGAACCTTGTCGCATAGACGAGTTCCGGGAAAGATGCCCATGACTTTTCGCTTCCGAACCCATCTTCCCTCAAGGAGGAGATGAATGCGGGCACCAGGCCTTCCAGGAGGAACATGGGGTCCTCGATCCCCACACATCCGACGAGGTTCGCAGCATCGTACAGTTCAGGCTTCATGCCGCAGAATTCCCAATCGATCACTGAATTGATCCTGTCTTCTCCCCAGATGATATTGAGGGGATGGAAGTCGCCATGGCAGAATCCTGAGGGCAAGGAGTTGAAAAGATTCATGTCGATGGTATCCCTGAAAGGGGAGAATCTCCTGAAGGATTCAGGCTGATGCTTCTTCAGGGCATCGAAGAGCGATATAATATAGGAAGGAAGAGAAAAAACACCTCCTGTGTCCTTCCCGGCTTTTTTGAGATCTATGAGGAAACGGGCGAGCACCACCCCTCTCCAGGCATCTTCGGCATAGCCCGGCCTGTGAAGGGGGATGCCTTCAATGAATGGCATGATCTGCCAATAGGCGCCGCCTGATTCTACCAGATGGTTGCCCAAAGTTGTGCGGAGGTAAGGATGGATGGCATCCAAGCCCCCGTCTTTCAGCCGTGAAAGACGGCCAGCGATCGCTTCCTTTCGGTTGACAGTCGCATCAAAGACACGTTCAAGGACATATCTCTTCTTATCCCTCGTCTCGACGACGATACGGAATGCGCAGCGTTCAGGGCTTCCTATGAGAGGGATTTCAGGGACTGCCTTCATGAAATCAAGGTCGAATGAGTGGAGTATAGGCGAATAATCCATGGGCGGCGGAAGAGAGCGCGTCTTTAAGAACCTATTGTCTCCTGAGGCGGGACTCGATATCAATGAGGCTTTTCTCGCGCATCCGATACGCTTCTGAGTCGGTTTTCATATGGGTGATCGCGAATGCTATGTTCTCCCTGTGCTTTTCCCTCAAGGACTCGATATTGTCCAGGTCTGAAAGGATTGACGGTAAATCCCCGTGATTGTCTTTATGGATGGAGGAATGGATCCTTTTCCCTGCGGAATATATCCTTTCGCAATGTTCTTCTATCTCCCTGCAAGATTCATAACTGTTCATTAGCTTCTCTTTATCCTCTTTTGATAGGCCGTGGCGATGAGAAAACTGGGCGTGGGAGTAGAGGTGGAGTCGCAGGGTTTTCATGACTTCTGATTGGTCCTGGAAATAGCTTACCAAGTCAGAAAGCGCGTTTCTTTTCTTTTCCCAATCAGCGGTGGCAGATCCCTTTCCGAAGCAGAGCTCCCGGAACCTTCTTGAGACGCTGAAATCAGTGAAAAACATGGCTTATACTTAACTGTCCGGGTATAAATATCTTTCAGTTGATGGGGGTCCTGGAATTTAGCACGCATCTCTTTCTGTGTCCAATCAGCAGGAACATACATTCGACCTGGTCACTTCGATGCCTTTGTTCACTATCCTGAAATTGAGCGCCCTCCCTTCAGGGATTGACCTGTGCTTTTTCAGGATGAGTTGGCGCTCTTCTGAAAGGGTCTTTTTAACAAGGATGATGCATTTGCTCCCGTACTTGATGATGTCTCCTCCGACCATCTTTATCTCGTCGCCGTCATCGAATCCAGAATAGACCTGATTGGTGACGAGGATGGGGATGTTCTTTTTTCTCGCTATCTCAGTGAGGATGGATATCTGCTTGCCAAGCTCCCTGTTCGCCTCGAAGACCTCTTCGTTCTTTCCTAGTTCGAGCCGGTACAGCATGGCGATGGTGTCGATGATGATGAGGCCGAAGGAGGAATCCACGACGTCCCTCAGCTTGGAGAAAGCCTTTTTCTGCTCGTCAAAGGAAATGGGCCGTATGAAATTGAGCTTGTCATGCACTTCCTGGTCAGGACAGATCTGGTTGAGCCTCGCAGCTGAGAATCCACCCTCGGTGTCGATGTAGAATACCTTTTTTCCAGTCTTCACCATGCTGACCGCGCAGATGAGGGCAAGATTGGTCTTTCCTGAACCGCTCGCGCCATAGATGGTCGTCAGGATATCGTTCTCATAGCCTCCGTCTAATAGGGTGTCGAGCTCAGGGCATCCTGTAGTGATCCTTCCATTGGCCATGCATCCTCTATCCAGGCAGCTCTTATATAGCTTTCTAAACTTTTATATATACTCCCCGGAATTCATTGCTGATGAAAAGGGGCACCACCTATGTCCTGCTCGGGCTCATCTTCCTCTTCACCCTTTCCCTCAGGCTCTTTTTCGCTTTCCAGACTGAATCGTTCACCGGTGGGGATTCGTATTTTTCCCTGAGACAGGCAAAAGAGATCGTCGAGACAGGGACACCCATCTTCGATGATCCCCTGAGCTATGGGGGAAGGATTCAGCTCTTCACCCCTCTCTTCTATTACATCCTGGCGCTCTTCAATCTGGCCATGCCCTTGCAGCTTGTGGGCAAGATCGTCCCTAATCTGCTGGCTTCGCTCGCCATCATCCCTATCTATCTCATCGCGAGAGACCTCACCGGAAGCGTGAAGATCGCGCTCTTCACTTCTTTTGTCTCCACATTCATCCCCATCTTTTTCAGCGAGACCGTCAATTCGGTCACCGCTTACTCTGCACTCGTCCCCCTGGTGCTTTTCCTCCTCCACTCGTTCCTCAGGCTGAACCGTGAGATAAAATACCAGGTCACCTTCATCATCCTGCTCCTCGTCACGCTTTTCATACATCCTGTCTCGACCATCTTCATCATCGGGCTTATCATCTTCATATTTTTCATGAAACTGGAGCGCATGAGGGTGCAGACCGCGGAGATCGAGCTCACTGTCTTTTCGGCCTTCTTCTGCCTCTGGCTCTACCTGGTCATCTTCAAGAAAGCATTCCTCCTCTACGGGCCTTCCATCATCTTCCAGAACATCCCCTCATCATTGCTCACTGATTATTTCACCGAGGTCGAAGTCCTGACCATGGTCTCGCTCATCGGTGTCATCCCGTTCCTGTATGCGATCTATATCACCTATAAGTTCCTTTTTCGGCAGAAGAGCAGGAGCATCTTCGTCATTCTCTCCTTCGTCTTCGCTTCTGCCATATTGCTCTGGTTCCGTCTTATCAGTTTCCGAAGCGGCCTTATTTTCCTCGGCATCTTCATGCTATTGCTCATGAGCGTCTATCTGAAGCATTTTTTCGGTTACCTGTCGAAGACAAGATTCTCGAGGTTCGAGAATGTCCTTGTCGCCTCGCTCCTCATAGGATTCATCACCACTTCTTTCATCCCGACCATAAAGTATACCCAAGAAGCGCTTGACAGAAGCTTCGACGCCGATGAGATCGCGGCATTCGAATGGATGGGAGATAACCTCAAACCGAACGCAGTGGTACTAGCAAGCCCTGAAGAAGGCCATCTCATCACCGGAATCTCAGGCAGGGCGAATGTCATCGATACGCGATATCTCTTCATAAAAGATATCGATATGCTCTTCAATGACGTATCGTATATCTATACCACTCTCTATGAGACACAGGCAATCAATCTCCTCTCGAAGTACGGAGTCACCCATATCTATGTCTCTCCAAGGGTCCTTGATGCGTATGGGACGGGGAGGCCTGCGTATCTCGATGATGAAGAATGCTTCAGGCAGGTCTTCGTGAGCGGTGAGGTCCGTGTCTTCCAATCTCTCTGCGAGCTGAAACAATGATCCTCAATTCCTTCACCAGCAAACCGGTCGTCTCTGTCATCCTAGCATGTGTTCTCGTCCTTTTCCTGCCTGCGGCATACAGGGTGGTGACAGCCGATGGATATCCCCTTGGCTATTCCTCTTTCGAAGCGATGAACAGGATGGAACTTGTCTCACAAGGATTCATCGCAAAGGATGCCTCAGTATTCCATACTCAGGTGACGGTGATGTCCGCATCCGACTATGTCATGAAAGGCCTGTCTTCGATAATGGGGGTGAAAACCGCTTTCCTCCTCGTCCCGCCCTTGCTCGGTGTCCTGTCGACGATCATGATCTATCTCATCCTGAGGAAAATCGGGATAGATACCAACCATCGCCTGGCGATAACACTCCTTTTCGCCACGACCCCGGTGTTCCTATCGACGTTCGCGACAGGTTCACTCCTTGCGATCAGCTTCACCATGGTCATCGGGGCAGTCTATCTTTTCCTGAAAAGAAGGACGGTATTCTTCATCCTTTCGTTTTTCCTTTATCTCCTCATCCCCACGCTCGGGGTGACCTGTTTTATTGTATCCCTCTTCCCGTTGGTCTATTCTATCGCGACAACGGGATCGAAGAAGGCGATGGCGATGCTCGCAGGGACACTCATATCAGCAGGGGCTTATTTCGGTTACCTGTATTGGGTATTCGGGATGCCTCCTTTCCCTCATCTCCAGTTCCATGGCCTCCTCACCTATTTCGCCTCTGACCTCGGAGGAGCTCCTGCTCTCGGGATCTTCATATCGGTCCTATTCTTTGTGGGACTCATCTATTCCTGGAAGACGAAAGCGAGGTTCCTGCCTTTCTATATACTCGCAGCACTCCTCTTCGCTGTCTCGCTCTTCGATCATGAAGCCATACTCTACCTGTCTATCCCAGTCTCCGCTTTCGCAGGCATAGGGGTGAATGACCTCTTCAAGAAAAACTGGAGATTGCCCTTCATCAGGGACCTGTCTTTCATCCTGGTCATCTGCGGGGTGCTTTTCAGCATCATATCGTTCGCGGATACCATGTTTCTCGAAGGTCCTTCACTGGAGGAGATAGAAAGCCTGAGATGGCTCGGGCGCAATGTCGATTCCGGGACCATACTGACCTTGCCAGAAGCAGCTCCTCTCGTCTATGCCATCACCGGGCATCAGGTGGTTGGCGACAGCCAGCAAAGGTTGTTCAGCGACAATGAGAGGGGGCTCAAGGATATGTCAGATATGTTCGCGTCGAGGAACCTTGCGCGGACGTCGGAACTCCTGACTCAATATCGGGTCTCTGCCATCTGGCTTCCCCCATGGGAAGAAGAGGATCTGCGTTCGATGGAAGGGACAGGGCTCTTTTTCCTCTTCCGAAACAACGAAACGTTTAAAAAGATTAATCCAGAAGCCACCATCACGATATGGGCATACTTGCCCTATGAGGAGGAAGAGGCAGGACAGTGATAGAGTATATCATGTGGATCATCTCATTTTTCACCCTGTACATGTCTATAGTCTGGCTCAATTTCCTCTTCTTCACGGATTTTGGGGTTTCTCAAAAAAGACCTAAAAATATCCCTACCCTCACTGTCGCGGTCCCTGCCTATAATGAGGAGAGAGGGATAGAGGCTACCCTGCGATCCCTTGAGGCATGCGATTATCCCAAAAACAAGCTCACCATCATGGTCGTCGATGATGGTTCCAAGGACAGGACCTCTGAGGTTGTGAAGGGTTTCATCGATTCGCACAAACACATGGACATCCGCCTGATCGTCCAGGAGAACCAGGGGAAGGCAGCTGCTGTCAACGCCGCACTTTTCTCGGCTGAGAGCGAATATTTCTCCTGCCTCGACGCTGATTCGACCATCTCCTGCGGATCCATCATGTCCATGCTCAGCCATTTCGAGGCGGACCAGAAGACCGCCGCTGTCATCAGCGCGATCAAGGTGCATGAGCCAAAGAACCTCTATGAGAAAGTGCAGCGCTTCGAATATCTCATGGCGGTCCTCATGAGGAAGATCAGGTCGACCATCAATACTCTCGCCATGACGCCAGGGGTGCTTTCAATCTATAGGACAGCTGTCATCAGGGAGCTGGGAGGATTCGATGTCGGGAACATCACCGAGGATTTCGAGATTGCTATGCGTCTCAAATACCACGGATACAATATCCAGCTTGAGACCAGTGCTGTCACCTATACCAAGGTCCCATCCACCTTCAAGGGCCTGTGGAACCAGCGCCTGAGATGGTTCAGGGGATATCTCTATAACCATTACAAATACAGGAAGATGTTCTTCTCCAGGAGGCAGAACCGGCTGTTCACCTGTTTCCAGATGCCGCTCAATATCTTCTCCATCTTCCTCCTGCTCGTCATGATCGTCCTTGTCTCTTATGGATCCATCACTTTCATGTTCGAGCGCCTGGTGAGGGTCTTCATGATCAATGGATACTTGGGGAGCCTTTTCTCCATCCCTACATTCAAGGATTTCATCCTTTCCTATAATTTCAAGCTCATGTTCCCTATCCTCATGGGGACGATCTCAGGAGCGTTCCTCTTCTATCTCGCCCATAAGCTGCAGAAAGAGAAGATCAAGGATTTCACCGCGATCTGGGCGTATTTCGTCATCTTCCCGTATATGTCCTTCACCCATTGGGTCTTCTCGCTGTCACAGGAGGTCATGAGGCTGAAGAGAAAATGGTGAGACGGCTCACGAAGCATATCTTCTTCACCTTCCTTGCGACGCTGGTGATGGTTTTCATCGTCGGGATCCTCCTGGGGAGGCATCTTGAACGATCGGTCGAATCAGAACTGACGGGTTTCCTCATAGAAAACGACCTTGACTCGGAATCGTACCTCATTGAACAGGCGCTCATCAAGGGAGCTGGGGAAGACGGATGCGACCTTGCGCAGAGGAGGATAAGCGATCTCTCCTATGAACTCGCGAGCATCGGCCAGAGGCTTTCCATGGAGGGCGTGGACGAAGTCCTTGGAGAGAAGAGCCTCAATCTCCTGAAAAGGAGGTATCATCTCACGCAGGTGAGGACCTATCTCCTTTTCGGGCAGCTCATGGATACCTGTGATATGGAAGAGGATATCGTGCTGTTCTATTACGGTGAGGATGCTGGGAAGTCGGTTGAACAGGGAAGGATCCTTGATAGTCTGGTCGCAGAAAAGGGGATCACTGTCTTCGCAGTCGAGTACAATTATTCAAAGGAACTCAACTTCATCGAGCATTATTATAATATCACCGAGACGCCGACCCTGGTGATAGATTTCAACGAGACCTATGAAGGGCTTGTCGATAAGGAAACCCTTTCTTCGCTTATAGGATAGGCGAATCCATGGGCGGCTCAATTGCTAAAACTCAGAATTACTTGCTGAAACTTGGGTGAAATCGGTATAACAGGACTTTTTTTACACACTCTGGATGAAAAAGAGAGGAGGCTGTCATTTCAGGGGAGGAGAATTTTATTCCAGGGAGTCCAACGTCGATAAATCAAGGGCAATCATGTAAATGGCTCTCAGTGTTTGGATCGTTTTTTGAACAAATCTATCAGTAAAATCACCATGTACACACCAGACATCAGAATTATCAATATTGAAATCAGATTGATTAATGAATATTGAGATTCGGAAAATGTCAATCCTAGGATTCTGTATTGTGGAGGAAAAGATTCTTGGACAAGGGGGAATTTTAAAATCAATCCGATTATCAATCCAACAACGCCTAGGGTAATTTTTGTACTATTGTTTTTTTTCAACTCCATGAGCCTATCTAGATTATTTATATTATTTATATTATTTAATACTTTTTAATAGTTCAATCTTATTTGAAGCACAGTATGAAACAGACTATGCACAGGAGAAGAATTACTTTCTGAATTTACCGATGATCCAATCGCCCAGAGCAAATGTCCAGCATACTATGGGATACACCAAGAACATTGTCACTATCAACGCAAATACGAGCGAGCTGATGGAATAGGAAATATTGGAAGCGCAATCGACTTGACACATGAAGTAGTGTCCCCAATTTCTTATTACTTGATAGGTGAAAAAAAGAAAGAATGCCACTGGGATGATCATTTTCCCGATTGTCGGTTTATAGATCTCTTTCCAAGACATAGGTATGAAGTGCGCGATCTGGTATTTAAATTTATTGAGGGCCGCCTGTTATTGCAACTAACAAGAATTTATTGTTTTTTTAAACCTGTAATCAGACCTTGTAACCATTATTACCATTTTGAGTATTTGAGATATGTTGGCATTTGCCGACAATATATCATTTATTAACTCAGAATACCTGGACGTTCATTTTCTCGACCCATGCGCTTCCCCTTTGGGAATCTATAAATACTGGCCAGCTCACTCCCGGTCCGGGAATGAGGGGTATGGTATCTCATGGAATGTACCCCAACCGATAGAGACATCACGAAGACCACATGAAAAACAGCCATCATATCCTCCTCACCAGTTTTGTCATGACTGTCATCATCTTCTCAATAGGGATCATGGTGAGCTATTGGCTCGATTTCGAGAGGATCGACGAGATCCAGTCGCTTATCGCCCAGCATGAGATCGACAATGAGGCTTTCCTCCTTGAGCAGGATTTCCTTGATTATTCGGGGACAAGCTCCTGCGGGGTGCTCGAAAAAAGGATGACATCCCTCAATGAGGAAATCATCGAGGTCGGGAAGGACCTCTCTAAATTCGGGGACAAGAGCATCTTCAAAAAAGAGGATTTCGAGCAGCTCAGGCGGAAATACCTCCTGTCGCAGCTCAAATTCTATATGCTCGGACTGACCATCAATGATCGATGCACTGAAAAATACATACCTATCCTATTTTTTTATCAGGATGAAGATCCCCTGTCACAGCGCCAGGGGCTCATCCTTCAGGAGATCAGTGAGGAGTATAAGCAAGAGGTCATCGTATTGACGATAGACAAGGATTTCATCGAAGAACCTCTGGTCTCCTATCTCACGGCTAAATACAATATCACGACAGCCCCCACCATCATCATTGGGGATATCGTGAAGTTTGAAGGGATAACTTATGGAGGTGAGATTAACAGCACCATCATCAAAGTCAAGAGGAAGCCTGACCCCTATGCCGGAGACATCAATTTCAGTTATGTCCTCTCAGCAACCGGGACCGATGTGAATTCATGGTCGGAGATGATGAGAGAGGAATACCTTTCTGCGGATTCTCCAATGGCTAGAGGAGATATCCTCTACGCTGTCGGACGGGTGACCGGGAACGCAACCATGATATGCGATTCCCTCATGGAATACGACCAAGCGGTCCCTGGGACCAGGGAGGAAGAGGCGCTGCTCTATGAGACCATGGTCTCAGTAGGCTGCGGGAGGAACAGGAGAGCTTTCCTCCTCGAGGCTGCAGGCATTTGGGAAGAGATCGGGAACAGCAATCGCGCGGCAATCGATAGGAAACTCGCTTTGAAAGAACGTGTGGATTTTCCTTCTATCAATTCTACACTCGTGAGCGGGGTGCAGGGTCACCATTCTTTGGGGAAGGTCATCATCGGCCAGACCTCTTTTTTGGCGGACAGGAGCGACCTCGTCCTTTCACAGTCTGACCGGGTCAACAGGGACTGGCTGGGGGGCCAGCTCAACGTGTCCCCATTTTCCCCTCAGCTTCTTGTGACGTTCTCTGAACGCCTGACCTACGGGGAGAATGACCTGAGGAGTGATATCGGATGGCATGAAGGGGGGAGGCTTGGGGTGTTTGAGGATGCAGGCATCCCGAGGATGACTGCGTCAGGGACGCTTGTTGTGAAGCGGGGAGACCGATGGTACGCTCCAGATGAGAAAGGGAATCTCATGTTCGTGGTCCCAATCGATAAGGTCTCCTATCCGACCACGCGGTTCCTCTCCCCTGGAATAGCAGTGGTCATGGATACCCATGGCATCAACATGCTTGTCGAGCAGGCCATGAGGCTGAACGCAACCATAGTCGTGGGTTGCTGCGATCACCCAGGGAAAGTCGCGGCAGCCAAGTACCTTGCAGACAGGGGGAAGAAGGTCATCTGCTTCACTGACAAATACCTTCCTCTCATCCTCGGCTACCAGGGGGATATCGTAGGATCGCCTCCTCTCAAGAGGAACGGGAACAGGATTACGATCGGAAACCAGCCGGTGACTATCGATATCAGCAGGCCGATCGTGGTCTCCAATGTGACCGGATCGGGAGTACAGAGCTATTATGATACACCTGCCAGGTATTTCAATGAGCTCAGGAAATACGCAAAGATCAATGTCAGGACTTTCAACATGACGGCAATGAACCAGACCTATGATATGATGGACATGGCGAGGAGGCAAAGCTCTCATGTGGTAGGGGTGAGGGTTTATTCTTATGATGATTATCTTGCTGTGAAGATGTGGCTCCTTGAGGACAGCAACAGGTCGGCGGTCCTGTTCCATTCAGCTTCGTACCCATACGGATATCTCCTCATGCAGGAATTCCCTACGCAGACGACGTTCGATGATCTGGACCCGAAGATCATCTGATCAAGAGAACATGAAACGAGCAATCGATTGGTGGTTGTGGGGGATCATCGCTCTCTCTTCCGGCATCCAGGCGGTCTTTTTGTTTCGTCCATTCTATCCCTGGTGGGATTATGGCGTCTACCTGGGGATGGGAAAATTCTTTTTCACGCTCGGCCAATCCGGTCTTCTTGAACCGATAAGGCCTCCGGTCTGGCCGGTCATCAACGGATTTATCTGGTGGACGGGCCTTCCGCCTATCATCACAGGGAGGATCCTCGGGATACTCTTTTCAGCGGGAACCGTCTATCTGTCGTATCTCATAGCGAAGGAATATCTCGGGAGACGCGGGGGCATCATCACCGCGGCACTCCTCTCCGGAAGCTCGATCTTCTTATTCATGGGGACGAGACTCTATACGGAGATCCCGGCGGTCTTCTTTGTGCTGCTTTCTTTCTATCTCCTCCTTCGGGGGCGTTTCGTCATAGGTGGTGTCTTTCTCGGAATAGCTATACTGACACGGTTCCCTTCAGGGATCTTCATATTGGCTTTCATCCCTCTTGTGCTTGGGATCAGGCGGTCATTACTCTTTGGCGCCGGAATAGCCCTGCCTATCGTCCCTTATCTCGCCATCAACGCTTTTGCTTACGGTAACCCTTTCTATTCAGTGCTGGAAGCGAACCGGCTGATATCTCTTGTCATGAGCTGCAATGTGCTCTGGGAGAGCCCCTGGTATTTCTATCTCGTCCGTATCTTTTCTGACAATCTCTTCTTCATCTTCATGGTGCCGGGGATGATCGTGCTCCTGATGAGGCCGGACAGGAAAAAGGCAGCCCTTGCCCTCTCACTCGCCATGCCGCTCATCTATCTCACTTTCCTTGATTGCAGGATCTATCGCTATCTCATCATGGTGGTGCCTTCTCTCGCTATCCTCTCTTCTTCGGGCATCCTCTTCTTCACAGGAAAAGAAGAGAGCAAGGTGAAATATGCGGTATATGGAGCGATAATTTTGATCTCCTTCTCTCAGGGGGTGGGTTATTATCTCGAAAATGACAGCTTTGATGAAAATCCGGCGAGTCTAGGGTATTATGCTTTCGAACCTGGTGGCGGGGAGCTTTGGAGCGCAAACCCTTTGGTCACCCTTCATACTGACGAGAGAATCTCGATGGTGTATTATCCTGTCTATGATTCTGGGAGGGCGAAAGAAGTCAGGCTTGAGCTTGAGGAGGGTGGTGGAGGGACAGTCTATCTTGATAATTGCGGGGGAGGGATCATCTGCCCGGACGCTGTGTGCGAGGATGAGCTGGAGAAGACCCTCTCTTATCTTGAAGGCACTCGGGAAACCCTCTATAATGCTTCATATGGGAGATGCTGGTATAAGGTCTACGGAGATTTCCTGCCGTAGATCCTCCTGTTCTCGTTCACGAATCTCGCGACGAGCCGGTCAAAGAGACGTGATTTCCCAGTCTTAAGATAAAGGAATCCGACAAGTGAAGTGAAGAGCGCACCTAATGAATCGACTATGAGGTCCCACATGGTGTCATGGAGGCCGTTTTTCTGCATGTTGAGTCCGAATGCGCTGTCCATGGTGAATTCGAAGACTTCCCAAAGGGCGCCTATGGCAAGGGAGAAACAGAAGGCGAGCATGCAGATGGTGATCGGTTTCGCCCTGAGCTTTTTCCCGTCATAGAGGAAAAAAAGGAGGAGGAATCCCGCGAAACCCAATGCCACACCTGACATGCCATGGAGGAAGACATCCCACCACCACAGTCGGGTATAGTAGTCCTTGACCTCGCCAAGGAAGAGGGCGGTGTAGATGAAGACGACGATGAGCATCTCCAGTTCGGCAGGGAGGCTTATCTTGATGTTCCTCTCGATGATCGCCGGGAGGAAAGTGAGGATGAGGGTGAGGACGGAGATGAACAGGACCATCCAGTTCCTGTTTACGATCGCTCCCCAGATGCCGAACAGGATGGAAAGCCTGATGACGAAATGGAAGAGGACCTTGAATTTCTCGGCCTGGAGCGGTCTCATCGTTTCCTCGCCTCGATGAGGATGTGGGGGAAGAGGGTGCCGAACCGTTCTGTGGTCGTCTCATAGCCGAGGGATTCGAGCTTTGAGACCCAGGCGCCGGCGCTCCTGAAATGCAATGCGTCAAGCCTGGTCATGAACTTGTCGCAGAGGAAATTCATGGAGTATCTCAGGCCGATCCCTTTCTCGATCTCCTTGATGACCAGCCTGTCCCCTTTTTTCTGGTTTTTTGCGATGTCTCCCAGGATGGATTCCTGGGCCGATGGAGGGACGTGATGGAGGAAATCGACCATGAGGACGCAAGCTCCCTTGACCGGAAAATGCCCTTTGGAGAGATCCTTTCTGACAAAGGAGACATTGCCCATCCCTGTCGCTGCCTCATTTGAGCTTTTCACCCGGAATGGGTCGATCTCAAGGCCGCGGATATCCCTATATTTCGATGAGAGGGCAAGGTAGATGCAGACCATGCCGAGCCCTGACCCGAGCTCGATGACCTTCCCTTTTTTCGGCACGGCCTTCTCGATCCTTTTGAGAGGGAGGATGAGACGATTTTTCATCCTTATGAACATCCTCTGTCCTGGGTCCTTGTATCTCATGACGGTCTTTTGAAAGATATCCATAGTCCGAACCCTTTTTTTATAGTATTAAAAGGTTGTTTTTTCTAGAGGTTCTCAGTCGGTGAAGTTCCCTCCCGTAACCATTAAATACATAGCTTCTCTCTACAATGCCAATGCGCATGAAAGATATCCTCACATTGCTTCGCGTGAGGCAGTACTACAAGAATGCCATCGTCTTCCTCCCTCTCCTCTTCTCAGGGAACCTTCTCGACCTCAGGCTTTTCCTTCTCACCTTGCTGGGTTTCTTTATCCTGTGCGCGATATCGTCAGGGAATTATGTCATCAATGATATCCTTGATCGGAAAAATGACCGGCTGAATAAGGAGAAAGCGGAGCGGCCTATCGCAAAAGGGAGCATAGGCGTCGGATTCGCATGGGGGCTCGCCTCAGCGCTCATCCTCGCAGGTCTCGTCTCTGCTTATGCGCTCTCTCCTTCATTTTCCGCGTTCTGCCTCTTTTTGTCCATCCTTTCCATGATTTACTCCTTGTGGCTGCGCGATGAGGTGTTTTTGGATGTCATCGTGATCTCTGTCAATTTCGTCATCAGGGCGGTCTCAGGGGCGGTGCTCATCGGGGTGATGCCTTCGCCCTGGCTCATCCTCTGCCCGTTCTTCCTCGCGCTCCTCATCGCAGTCGGGAAAAGGAGATCTGAGGCTGAGACGCTTGGGGGCTCCGGGGGTTCGCACAGGAAAGTGCTTCTGTCCTATACGCCAGTCACCACAGGGAGCCTCCTCAATATCTCGGCGTCCCTTTTCATCATGAGCTATAGCATGTACTCGTTCCTTTCAGCGCAGAAACCTTATCTCCTCGCGACGATCCCTGTCATGCTTTATTCGGTCTTCAGGTTTCGGTTCCTTGTAGAAAACGGGTCGGATATCGCCAGGCATCCGGAGCGGCTGGTGACTGACGCACGAAGCCTCATCTCGGGCTGCGTCTGGGTCGGGATGGTGGTCCTGATCCTCTACTTCACTTCCTGACCTTGATGATATCGCCAAGGGTCAGCCCCTGTGCTCCATCCTTCTTTCCTGCGGGCCTTTCGTCTTCGTACTGCTCGATGAGTTTGACTTTTAGGATCTTCTCGAATTTACGTGCCAACGCAAGGGACGGTGTCATCCTGGAGGTCTCGAGATTCTGGATGAGGGATTCTTTCTCGTTCATCATCTTGGCGAATTCGCTCTGCTTTAGTCCGAGAGCCTCACGCTTGTTCCTGACGATAGAGGCGCAGTCCTTGACCACCAGCTCCAATCTCTCAGGTTCGACGACATTTTTCTGTATCCTCTTCTCGTCTTTCCTTGTCGGTTGCGGCCTCACTTCACGGAGGACCTTGCCGTATCTCGAGCAGGCCTCGCAAACCTTCAGTTCAGTCCCTTCTACTATGGCCACCACAAGGGAGCCTTCTTTTCCGCACATCGCACACATCATTTTGCATCAACCCATTATTCCATATGCCTGGAATATCACCCTGTCAGCCACCCTGAGAAGCTCAAAGCCGTCGCCGCGGATCTCCATGCAGTTGCCGTCCATGACGAGCTTCGCTTCGTCGTCCCTTATGAGGGAGATGACCGGGGAATCG
>Ga0209575_10000872_pt1 | contig 14596 bp, 16 predicted proteins | sample Medcelwee11metaG_FD_187172 | JGI IMG/M metagenome (GOLD analysis project Ga0209575, IMG submission 187172) | Freshwater pond sediment microbial communities from the University of Edinburgh, under environmental carbon perturbations - Medium... | ecosystem: Environmental > Aquatic > Freshwater >...
GCAGGAGATGCACACGACCGGTTTCTGGCTGACGGTGAAGAACGAGGTGCTGCAGAGCCTGGATTCCTCCAACGAGGAAAAGATCGAGGCCGTGGCCGGCATCGCCTACCTGCTGAAGCAGATCAGCCCGGTCATCCTCCTCTGCGATACGCGCGACGTGGGCGTGGCCATCGAGGACAACCTGACCAAGGACCCGCTGCACCCCGGGGCGCTGAAGAGCCTGCTGCGCAACCCCGAGCAAGCGGCTTTCGCCGACCGTTTCGAGCCCAACATCTTCATATTCGACAAGTACCCGGGCGGAGTGGGTTTTTCCGAGACCCTCTACGAAAAGGGCGGACTGCTTCTCGAGAAGGCGCTGGAGATCATCGAAAATTGTCCTTGCCCGGGCGGCTGCCCCTCCTGCGTCAGCCCGGCCATCCGCGCCGGCGGCAACCACAAGGCCACGGCGCGCTTCCTGCTCAAACTGCTGCTGGAGAGGCTGGAAAATTGATCTTCAGGTAACCCAGGCAGCAGAAGGGACGGGAGACTGGAGTTTTCGAAAAAAATGATCCTCCATTTTAGCGGTTTGCTTGCTTTTTTATTTTATTAATTTTACTATTCTGGTACTACCCTGGAGGGCAAATGATCCTCCATTTTAGCGGTTTGCTTGCTTTTTTATTTTATTAATTTTACTATTCTGGTACTACCCTGGAGGGCATATGAAAAAAACAGTACTGATGTTGGTTGGCTTGCTGCTGGTCACCGGGCTGTGCGCCCAGAACAAGATGACTCTTGGCATCAATTTCGGCACCATGACCGACAAGAACTTCTCCTTTGACCCGTTCTACTGGACCGCCGGCGCCGAGCTGGACCTGCCGTTCGGGAAATCCCTGATGTTCAGCCCCGAGGTGACCCTGGTCGGCTACAAGTTCGCGTTCAAGGAATTCCTTCTGTTCCCGGGGGCGATCCTGAACTTTACCGTCAGCAACTTCTTTGTCGGCGGCGGCATCACCAAGGGCTTCTACATCGGCAGCGGCGAAACTACCGAGATCACCGATGTGGCCCTGAAGCTGAACGCCGGTTTTCTCACGGAGAGCCTCAAACTAACGGCCTACATCATAACCCCTTTCAACGCGGTTTTAGATGAAATGATCATCGGCTTTTCGCTGGGCTTCCGCCTCTAGGCGCGGACCGGGGCCCGCTTACGAGCGGGCTTTACTTGCCGAATGAAATTCCTGCCGCCAGGAACGTTCCCTGCGACAGGCTTAATTCAATGAAAATCCGGCTGCCCGCACCCAGGCGGTAGTGCAGGGACGCATTCAGGGCTGGGGCCAGGCTCCAGGCCGGGACGTCGGCGTTGTCTCCCCTGAGCTCCGCCAGAGTCCGATTCTCGGTTTCGCGCAGCTCGGCCGAGCCGAAGATCGTCTGCACGCTGGCGACAAGGGGCAGGTGCAGGCCGCCGTTGAAGCGGAGCAGGGTCAATCCCGGGCCGGCATAGGCGGCGAAGCGGCCTGAATGGAAGGCCCGCCAGCGCGCCCGCGCTTCCAGCATGAACGTGCGCAGGTCCAGCCGCCCCTCGCCCCGGGTCGTGACATGGGCGATGGGGAACCCCTGGTAGTAGACATCCCTTTCGTCATGAAGGGTGAACGGCAGCGCGAGATCGAGATAGGCGACAGCAAGGCCGACGGCGAACCTGCCGGCGGCCAGGCGCCGCCAGCAACCGGCGCTGAAAAAATGCCCTTGCGAGCGCATGGCGATGCTTGGATCAAAGGCGCTGATGGAGAATTCGGCAAGCAGGGGGGCCAGCAGGCGGTTGGCTTCCGAGCTGACGATGCGCTGTGCCTGGCGCTCGGCCGGCGATGTCCACGGCTGCAGCGTCCAGGCGCCGCAGGACAGCTGCCATTCCCAGGCGGATGCCGCCAGCGGCAGGGTGGCCAGCAGGAGCAGAATTCCGATTCCGGTTCTTTTCATGATCGGGCTGATTATAGCAAATTTACGTGAATAGGCCCCGGCAAAAAAAACAAATAAGTTGACGGCCAGAAAAAATGATGTTATATTAACCACATGGTTAAACCAATTGGTTGGTCGAATGGATAACAAGAACGTATCCGGCAAAGAAGCGATCCTGGCCGCCGCCCGTCGGGAATTCGCCGGCCACGGCTTCTCCGGGGCGCGAGTGGAGGCTATTGCCCGCGCTGCCGGCTGTAACAAAGCCATGCTTTTCTATTATTTTTCCTCAAAGGAAAAGCTGTACCGGGCCGTTCTGGGCCAGGCCCTGGCTGAAATCTTCACCGAGATCGGCAATGTCGTCAAGGCGCATTTGACCCCCGAGAGTTTCATGGAGCGCTTTCCAGAAATCTACATCCGTTTCCTGGCCCGCAACCCCGACCTGCCGCGCATCCTCGTTTTCGACCTGATCCACAATCCGGACAATATCTCGCAGGCCATGGTGGAGCTGTTCCGCGAAAACGCCGGCTTCATGCCGCGGCGCCTGCTGGAAAATATCCGCTCCTGGCACGACCAGGGGCTCATTTCCGAGAGCGACCCGCTGCATTTCATGCTGAACGTCATCTCGCTGTCGATATTCTCATTCGTCGGCCGGCCGATGGTCGAGGCGATCTCCGGCCTCAAGGTCGGTAATGACGACGAGTTCTACAACACGCGCATCCAAAGCGTGGTCAACATTCTTAAAAAGGGGATGCTGAAATGAAAAAAATCCCGTTTTTCGTTGTGCTGGCGGCCGCCTTGGCATTTCCGGCCAAGGTGTTTCTTTCGCAGGCGGTGGCCAACTAATATAAGGAACAAATGGCACGATTAAGCACCGAAGAAAGAAAGATAAACATAAGAGTCATAGTATTAGAATGGAGATTAAGCAACTATGCTTTTTCCCTGAAGGCCAGAGGGAACAAGGCTGTGGAATTTGTAAAAACAATTTTTCCGAAAAAGTTAAAAGCAGTTAAATGAGAGGTTACAAAAATGAGATCATGCAAAGGACTTGGTGTGGCACTTCTTGCGCTTTCGCTTTACTCATGCTCCGCCGGAAAAGATGAATCCTTAATTCAGGCAACCGGCACGATAGAATCAACCAATGTTACCATCAGTTCAAAGAATGCGGGGGAAATAAAATCTATTGCTGCCGTTGAAGGCGCACTGGTCAATGCGGGCGATACAATTCTTGTCATTGACCATGAAGTGTTGGGCTTCCAGCTTGAACAGGCCTCAGCGTCGGAACAAATAAGCGAGGCGCAACTTAAATTGCTGCTTAAAGGCGCAAGATCTGAGGATATAAAGCAAGCAGAAGAAATGATGAAGCAAACCGAGATTAATTCCAATCTGGCAAAAAACGATTTTGAAAGATACGCCAAGTTGTGGGACAGTAAATCAATAACACGAAAGCAATATGAAGATATAACTGCCCGCTATAAGATTACTGTTGCTCAATTCTCATCTGCAAAAGAAAATTATATGAAAGTGAAAAAAATAATCAGACCAGAAGAGATTGATCAAGCTAGAGCCAATTTGCGCAAAGCCACGGCATCCGTCAATCTTTTGAAAAAGAACATTAAAGATAGTTACATCATATCGCCAATAGATGGTTTTGTCGTTAAAAAGTTCGTGGAAGTTGGCGAAACGGTAGCGCCAATGTCGTCACTGGTAAAGATATCAAATCTGGCGAGTGTGAACCTGATTATTTATGTCTCTGAAGTTGAATTGGGAAAGATAAAGCTCGGACAAAAGGCAGAAATAACAATGGACACTTACCCAGACAAGAAATATGAAGGCAAGGTAACGTTCATCTCTCCCGAAGCGGAGTTTACTCCGAAAAATATTCAAACAAAGGATGAGCGAACCAAGTTGGTGTTTGCCGTAAAGATTGAAATACCGAACAAGGATTTTGATCTAAAACCAGGTATGCCCGCTGATGCTAAAATTCTATTATAAAAAAAAGAGCAACTATTGGAAGCAGCAATTAAACTAATTGATTTGAAAAAGAGTTATGGCCCGGTAGTGGCCGTTGCGGGTGTAAGCTATCATGTGAACCGGGGTGAAATGTTTGGATTAATCGGACCGGACGGCGCCGGAAAAACAACGACAATAAGAATGCTGGTCGGCTTGCTTGTGCCGGAAAGCGGTTCTGCAGAAATCTTGGAATTTGATTTGTTATCACAAAAGAATTTGATAAAAAACGAAATCGGTTATCTTTCTCAAAAATTTTCGCTATATGGTGATTTAACCGTTGATGAGAACGTTGAATTCTTTGCGGATATTCATGGCGTAAAGCATTTTGAAGAACGAAGAAACGAACTACTCGAGTTTACAAGACTTACTCCATTTAGAGACAGACTTGCCGACAAGCTTTCCGGCGGCATGAAACAAAAACTAGCTTTGGCTTGCACATTGATCCATAAGCCTAAAATTATTTTTCTCGATGAGCCGACCACAGGCGTCGATCCGGTTTCGCGGAGAGATTTCTGGAAGATTTTATCAAATCTATTAAAAGAAGGAATTACCATATTTATGTCCACTCCCTATCTGGACGAAGCTGAAAGATGCAACAGGGTGGCACTGATGGACAAAGGTAAAATACTCAGCTGCGATACGCCCAAAAATATAAAAGACTCTATGAATATGCAAATACTGGAGCTGGTCTGCGCACCAGCAAGAGCGGCGTATAACCTTATTAAATCAACAACAGATTTTGAAGTTCAAATGTATGGCGACAGATTAAATATCGCAGTATCTGAATATGAGAGGGATTATGCGCTCATTCATAAATTATTATTAGAAAACTCAATTGTGGAAATAAGCAAAAGAATGATCGTGCCATCATTGGAAAATGTATTTATCCATTATATGGGTAAGAAGGCCGCTGAAAATTAAAAAGGAACCAGAAATGAAAAAGTTAGTTATTTTTATTTTTATTGCGAGTTCGTTGTTTGCCCAGGATAAAATCCTGACTCTCAAAGAAAGTCTGGAAATAGGATTGCATAACAGTAAGGATCTTAAAAAATCCCATTCCAAATTAATTCATGCTGATTCTAAACTGACAGAAATAAGCAGTCAATTCTTGCCGCAATTCAAACTGTTCGGAAATTATACAAGAATAAGTGATAATGTTCCCCCCTTTGAAGTAACCATGCCATTTTCTCCATATCCAATCAGAATTTCCGAAGCGCTGCTGAACAACTTCACCTTCAAGCTCGGCTTCAGCCAACCGTTATTTACCGGATTCAAATTACTTTCGCTAAAAAGATCAGCGAAACTGAACGTATTGGCTTCTGAAACAGATTATTCAAAAGAAGAAAGTGAAGTTGCATTTACTATTTACAACACCTATTGGAATTATTATAAAGCCACTGAGATCACCAAGTTGGTTGCACAAAGTCTTCAGCAGATAGAAGCGCATCTTAAGGATACAAATAAATTTTATCAGAATGGACTGGTGGCAAGGAACGATCTGCTGAAATTAGAAGTTCAATATTCCAACACAAAACTTATGCTTATTGAAGCAGAGAATAATTTAGACCTTGCCAGGATCACGTTTAATAAAGCGATTGGAGTTGATCTTGCTTTACCCACCCGAGTTGCCGCGAGTGAACAGGCAACCCATATTGATGAGTATCAAATTGCCGATATTATCAGTGAGGCAACCAAAAATCGAAAAGAGTTACAATCAATGTCTTACCGTGTTGAGGCAAGTAGAAAAAGTGTAATTGCAGCCAAATCAAGTCGGCTTCCTGCGATTTATTTAACCGGAAATTATATTTACGGTAATCCCAATCCGAGATTTCAACCGGCCAGGAATGAATTTAATTCCAATTGGGATCTGGGTGTAACACTAAGCTGGGATTTGTGGAACTGGAATTTGACTTCATCTCAAGTTTCTCAAGCCATACAAACCAAAGTTCAACTTGAAATCAATTTCGAGCAGCTTAAAGAAAATATAGAAATGGAAGTTTATGCAAACTATCTCAATCTCAAAAAGAACGAATCGAGGGCAAACGTAAGCAAAGAAACGCTAAATCAAGCACTTGAAAATTACCGCATTACTTCCGAAAAATACAGTCTGCAGCTGGCGACCACTACGGATTTAATTGATGCGGAAACTTTAAAAGTGCAAGCGGAAACAAATCTGAAAACAGCAGAAGTCGATGCTCAAATCGCCAAAGTGAAATTAGAAAAATCATTAGGGAGAGTTATTTATTAATGGATGCCATTGTAGTAAATAATCTGACAAAGAGATTTGGTAAATTCACTGCGGTAGAGCAGATATCATTTAAAGTCCGTCAAGGCGAGATATTCGGGTTTCTGGGCGCCAACGGAGCCGGCAAGTCCACTACAATCAGAATGCTTATCGGAATATTGGAACCTACATCCGGCGACGCATTTGTTGGGGGGTATAGTATTAAGAACGAACCGGACCTGGTGAAAAAAAATATCGGTTACATGTCGCAAAAATTCTCACTCTATAACGATTTAACCGTCAGTGAAAACATAAGATTCTTCGCGGGAATCTATGGTTTAAACGGTAAGAGATACGAAGAAAGAAAAAAATGGGTATTAAAAGTCGCAGATCTTGAGAATATGGAAAATGTCATGACCGGCTCTTTACCGGGAGGAATCAAGCAACGTTTGGCTTTGGGCACTGCGGTTATTCACGAACCCAAGATTGTATTTCTTGACGAACCGACAAGTGGAGTGGACCCGATCTCGCGCAGAAATTTCTGGGATTTGATTAATGATCTTTCGGGAGGCGGGACCACAGTGCTTGTTACTACTCACTATCTGGATGAAGCAGAATTTTGCAATGATATTATATTAATCAATTCTGGCAAGCTCATTGCCCAAGGAAATTCGGAGGAACTGAAATCAAATTACATCAAAAACCCCATACTTGAAATAGAAAGTGACCGGGTAATCGAAAGTCTGGAAATATTAGAGAAAGAAAAATGGGTCGGCGAGACATCAATCTTCGGCAACTACATCCACGTTATCTTGAACGATAGCTCGATCAGTGAAAAACACATATATGAATTGTTAAGAGACAAAAACGATATAGCCGTAAAGCGCGTGGAACGAATATCTCCAACGCTTGAAGACGTATTTATTCATCTGATTGAAAAGGACAACAAGTTAAATGTTCAATAGAATCCTGGCAATTTCCAAAAAGGAAGCGCGACAGCTCAGACGGGATACAAGAATGCTGTTCATCGTATTTTTCTTTCCGGTTGTGCTGCTGGCAATTTTCGGTTATGCCATTAACTTCGACGTGCATCATATAAAAATTGCGGTGTTTGATCAAGACAGGTCGGAATACACCAGAGATTTTATTGGCGGCCTGATTAGTTCGGAATATTTCGATTTGGTCACTTACATAGATAATGATAACCAGATAAAAAGATTGTTGGACGAAAAAATAGCCCAAGTTGTGGTTATTTTCCCAAAAGACATGTCCAGGAAAATATTGTCGAAACAAGAAGTAAAAGTTCAGTTTTTAATTGATGGCGTGGATGGTACCTCTGCAAACGTCATTCGCAACTATGTTAATGCCGCTACCTATAGTTATTCGCTTCAGATCACGAAAGAGTATTTGGCTGTTGCCGGCAAAAAAATGTATGTGCCCATCGATCTGCAGCCAAGATTTTGGTTTAATCCTGATTTGCGGTCAATACGTTTTCTCATTCCCGGATTGATGGGGATGATTTTAATCATAACTGCGGTTATCTCAATCTCGCTTTCCATTGTGAGGGAAAAGGAAAGAGGCACAATTGAACAGATCAATGTTTCGCCGCTATCTTCAATTGAATTCATTCTCGGTAAAACGATCCCGTACATCGGTATTTCACTGATCAATGCCAGTATTGTTCTGCTTGCCGGTTATGTTCTCTTTGGCATAGTGATTAAAGGAAATATACTTCTGCTGCTTATCGGAACATTTGCATTTTTATTCGCCGCCTTGAGCTTGGGCGTATTTATCTCAACAATAGCCGATTCGCAACAAGTTGCATTTCAAGCGGCAAACGTATCGTCGTTGCTGCCGTCATTGATTTTATCCGGATTTATATTCCCGATAGAAAGCATGCCGATTGCCATTCAGCTCCTGACCAATATTACTCCTGCAAAATATTATATCGTTATTCTCAGAGCGATTCTTTTGCGAGGAGCAGGAATTGCCGCTTTTTGGGAACAATTAATCTATCTCGGAGTATTTGGATCCATCTTCATAATACTGGCGGTTTTAGTAGATAAAAAATCAAAAAATAAGTGAGCGACATGAAATCGATTTACCAATTTGTCATAAAAGAGCTGTTGCAGGTAAAGCGGGACAAGAAAATGCTCATGGTGATTTTTATGGCGCCCATCCTGCAGCTTGTATTTCTTGGTTACGCTGCCAATATGGATGTAAATGTCATTCATACAACTATTTTCGATCAGGATAAAACCTCAACAAGTCGGGCTTTTATTAAACAGTTTGAACAATCGGGATATTTCAAAATAGATCATTATGTGGGCAATTATGAAGAGGTCACGGATCTTTTAAATATGGGGAAAACATTGGTAGTGATCGTTATCCCCAAAGATTTCGAAAAGAGCATAAAAAGACGCGAAACAACCCCACTGCAAACTCTGTTTGAAGGGTCCGACGGTAATAAAGCATCGATAGCACTCGGCTACATCCAAGGAATCACAACAGTTTTTTCAAAGGGCATTGTAATGGATGCGAAAGACAAGCTTGGGATGAAAATCGCAGTGAGCGGTTCAATAATTCCTGAAGTGCGCGTTTGGTACAATCCAGAAATGAAAACACGCAATTACATGGTGCCGGGAATTTTAGGCCTTATCCTGATGATCTCAACAATCTCTTTAATGTCCATGGCGGTGGTAAGAGAACGCGAAATTGGCACGCTCGAACAATTGATCGTTACACCAATAAAGAATTACCAGCTTATACTTGGCAAACTCATTCCATTTACAATTATCGGTTTTGTCGTACTGATAATTGTAATGATCATAATGACACAGTGGTTTGGTATCGTCGTGCGCGGCAACAAACTGTTTCTTCTTTTCGCAGCATTACTATTTGTTCTGTCGAATTTAGGAATTGGTTTATTTATATCCACTGTATCCAAAACACAACAACAAGCAATGATGGCGTCTGTTTTCGCAGTCATGATGCCGATGATTTATCTTTCTGGTTTTGCTTTCCCAATAGAAAACATGCCGCGGGTAGTTCAATATATAACTTATTTAATTCCTTTGAAATATTTCATTATCATCCTTCGTGGCATTGTGTTAAAGGGAATCGGTTTATCATCTCTTTGGCCTGAGACTCTAATACTTTTTGCTATGGGCGCAACTCTCTTGATATTAAGTTCGTTACGGTTCAGTAAAAAAATAGAATGACAATAAAAATAATAATATGTGACTGGTCGGCCGAGAGATGTGTCGCGAAATTCAGGTTGAAATACAGCATGGGTATCGATTGGATGCGCGCGCCGGAGGGTGATCGCCTTGTTTTAAAGTGATATTCCATGCATAGACATTTTCAAGCTATCACCCCCGCCAGCTGGATCACCATCAGCCGTTTATTATTAATTCCGCTGGCTCTTTTTCCACTGCTCTCAGGCCATAAAGACGGAAAAATCATCGCTTTCATCTTCTTCCTGGCGGCAGCACTAAGCGATTCACTGGATGGCTACGTGGCGCGGCGCTTCAACCATGTGAGCGCTCTGGGCAAGTTTCTCGACCCACTCGTCGACAAGTTGCTTATCTCCTCGATGTTGCTGGTACTGGTTGGCCGCGGTATGGCCCCAATCCTGCCAACGGTGATTATCATCCTGCGTGAGCTGGTTGTTATGGTGTGGCGATGGCGGGCACTACTTAATAAAATGTCTTTTTCCGCCTCGGTAGCTGCCAAGATCAAGATGGATTGTCAGCTGGCCGGCATCGCCCTGCTATTGATCTTTCCTTACCTGCCCCAGCCCGAACTGATCCGTATCCTGGGTGTCAGTGCCATTTATTTTGGCGCGCTGATGGCCATCTACTCGGCCCTGGGCTACCTGCCGCATCGCCGCGCCAGGATCGATTCTGAGGTGCGACTTCAAAGTGAACAATGATGAAAGATAGCCCTGTCGGTACTGGGGCTTTCATGATTACCCGGGCTTAATTGACAAAACAATGATGCTTGGCGTATCATTTTATCAACCTTCATTTTAAGTTAACAATGTTTTATCACAATATCTTTTCCCAATTACCATTCAGGGGGGCAGCTTTAAAGAAGTTGTTTTGGACACGTGCCAGGGAAAATTAAACATCCTATACGTTTGCGGATAAGACATGGCCTGGGGCGATCCGCATTGGTGTTCCTGCTATATGGTTTGTACCTCCAGCCGGTTATGGCGCAGGCCGTCAATGAAGACGCATCCAGCAGCAGAGATTGCAAGGCGGCTGTTGTCGTCAGATTCCGGGGAGGGACTGCGAGGCTGGAAAACGACTTGTTTGCCGGAACCGACCAAAACTATACAAGCGGCTTGGCATTTACCTTGATTTCGCATGACATTACCGGAAGGCTTCACCCCAAGTGTCTACCGCTACCGGTTCGGCTGTATGCGGAACTCATCAAATTGTTGAACCCCGATTTTTGGTCGGAAGCGGAAAACTCCGCGTATACACAAAACGTAGTGATCAAATTTGGTCAGTCCATGTTCACCCCGAAGGATTCTGCCAGGACCGACGTGATCCTCGATGATCGACCATATGCGGGATTGCTTTACTTGGGATTGTCGTGGAACCGGCGAAAACATCGGCCACAAACGAATCTGGAAATACTCGATACGCGCGAGATCACACTGGGTGTTATCGGCCCGTTGTCTCTTGCGGAGCAATCACAAAACATCGTTCACGACGCAATCGGTTCCGATAGATTCCTGGGTTGGCAGCAGCAGTTGAAAAATGAGCCAGCCATTCAATTGGCCTTTGATCGCAAATTCAGGGACTATCGTGAGGTGGGTGCAATCATTCCTGGTTTTTCTGCCGATTCCATACGTTCACTGGGAATTCGATTAGGCAACATCGAAACAGCCGCCACCCTTGGCATTGAGGGACGTATAGGATGGAATCTGCCGAACGATTTCGGGAGCTACCCCATTAGGCCAGGTGCCGAAAATCGACCGCCATCGGCCGCCTCCATACGTGGAAATGCCAACGACGCCAATGCTGCAGCCAACAAGCCGCGGCCAGGTATTCACCTTTTCGGAACGCTCGAAACAAAATTTGTCGCCTACGACTTTTCGCTCGATGGAAACCTCTTTCGATCAAGTCATAGTGTGAATCGCCTACCTTGGGTTGCCCAAGCGGCGGTTGGAATCAGCGCGCAAATCATACTGGCAGGACATGGCTTCAAGTTGGCCCTGATGCGTGTTTACCGTACTAGGGAGTTTGAGGAGCAGAGCACGAATCAGACTTACGGCTCCGTCGCACTGAGTATTGAGTTCTAGTGATCTGGGGCCTCATTCGTTCTCAGGTATTGGTATAAGGTCTTGTGGCTGATGCCAAACTCGCGGGCAATGGCGGCTTTTTGATCACCGGCAGCGGCTCGCTGTGTCTCAATGATCTTGTTTTTCGCTGGCAATGATAAATGCAAGCTGTCATGAGATCGATCTGGAATAAATTCGCTTCATCGCCAAATAAAAAACCGCGGCCAGGCGGCCGCGGTCATGGTATGGGGGGGAGGAGGGCGGCAGGGGAAAAGCGGGGAGGAATGAGGGGTCGCCTTTCCCCTGCCGGGGGGACAAACGGGTTAGTTCATTCTTGGGGAGGTTCTTCTTCGGAGTCTTCGGGAGCGCCCGGGGGCAAGGGGAACCTGGGTCCTTTCCTCTCCATGCGCTCACGCATGGCGCCGCGGAATTTTTCCTGCATTTTGTCCAGCTTCTGCACCTGCTCGGCGGTCAGCACGTCGCGCACGTCCAGCAGGTAGTTGAGGTGGCCGACCTGCAGGTCGGTCTTCAACCTGCCGATCTCGCGGGCCTGTTTCTCCATCTCGCGGCGGTCGATGCGGTTGCCCTTGAGCAGCGAGGCGAACTTGAGCTCCAGCACCTTGACGTCGGAGCCGCGGCGGATGGCGCTCTCCTCGTAAGCGAGCATCAGGTTCTCGATTTTCTGCTCCTGCTGCGCCGCCAGGCCGATCTCGCCTTTCAGGCGCAATACCAGGCGGGCTTCGAAGAGGTTGTTCTCCGCCATGTAAAGACCGAAGCGCAGGTTGTTCAGCAGGTTGGTCCGCGGACGCCTGCCGGCCTGGGCCGGAGACAGGGAACTCAACAGCAAGACCATGACCAGGGAAAAAATTGTTTTTTTATTCATGAGGTCCTCCTTTTTCGGGGCCGCGCTTGAAAAAGAACCAATTGCGGCTCAAATGGTAGATCATGTCCAGCCGCTGCTGCGGCTCGAGCACGTCGTTGATCTTCAGCAAGGCGGCGATAAAGTCGCGGTTGAGCTGGTTTTCCAGCCCATTCAGCTCCTCGGTCTTGGCGGCGATCTTTTGCGGGTCGCCCAGCGGGTTGCCGAGCTCCTCGATGATCTCCACGCGCTTCTCCAGGATGTCCTCCTTGAAGAGGATGGAATTGATCTTGAATTTGCGCACGATCTCGCGCACGCTGGCGTCCTGGGCGGGGGCCAGGGCGAGGTCGCTGCGGAATTCCGCCGGCGCCTGCGGGGCGCGGTGCCGCAGCCGGTTGAAGGCCAGGCCGGCCAGGAAGGCCAGGTTGAGCGCCAGCGAGACGACGAGCAGCAGCGTCGCGAATTTGCCCTTATTCATGGCTGTTCTCCGCGAACAGGCTCAGGGTATCGTCGTGAACGGACAGCAGGCCCAGGTCCTGGGGTTCCAGCAGCACGGCGCTGAAGGTGGCGGCAGCCGGACCCGGCAGGGAGCGGCTGCCCGAATCCATCTGCAGGAAAAAGCCGCCGGCGACGATCAGGACGAAGACCAGGGCGTAGGCGACGGCGCGCAGGAAGCGCAGCCCGCCGGTGGAGCGCTCCGGCAGTGCGGCCATGACCCGGGTGGGGAAAAACGGATCGCTCGCGGGCAGCGGCAGACGCAGGCGTTCGATCACGCGCTGCAGCCCGTTCCATTCGTCGCGGCAGGCGGCGCAAGCGCACAGGTGCGACTCCACTTGCCGCTCCAGGGCGGGGTTCAGTTCCCCGTCCTGCCTGGCGCTGAGCATGCGGGCGATTCGTTGGCAGTTCATTTTTTCCTCGCTTGTACAACCTGTTCCCCGCCGCTTTCTTGCAGCAGGATGTTTTTTTTAAGGCGGCCCTTGGCCCGCGAAATGAGCGTCTCGATCTTGGGCACCGACCAGCCGGTCACCTCGCGGATCTGCAGATAGGAAAATTCCAGGTAGACCTTCAGGACCAGGGCCAGGCGCTGTTCTTCCGGGAGCAGGCGCAGCAGGCGCGTGACCTGGTCCTGCCGCTCGTCCTGCTCCTGCGGGGAAAGGCGGGGCGGGTCGAGCCGGAAGGGGTCGCGGCCCAGGTCGCGCCCCAGCAGCCGCGACATGAACACCGTGCGTTTCTGGCGGTTCAGCCAGTTCAGGGTCATGTTCCTGGCGATCTTGAAAATGAAGGCCGAAAAATTGTTCTCGCGGCGGTAATAGGGCAGGTTCTGGAATATCTTTAAAAAAACATCCTGGGTGATGCTGCGCGCCTCGTCGTTATCGGCGGTCATGCGGGCGACGAAATGAATGATGCGTCCGGAATAGCGCCGGACCAGGATCTCGAAATCCCGCTTGCGGCCGTTCAGTACGGAGCTGACGACCTCGTCGTCGGTCAGATGAGGATCTTCCATATCCCCATTAAACAACCGCCGGGGGCTTTTCTTGCGCCGTTCATTCCCGCCCTGGTCTGCCGGCGGCGCCCGGGGCGATCACGGCGGCGGCGGCGGCCAGGTCGTCGACGATGTGGTCGGGACGGAACCCGCCCCCGGCAAACCGTGACTCGCTCTCGTTGCCGCAGCCCGTGCGCACCAGTACGGTGCGGCAGCCGGCGCGGCGGCCGGCCTCGATGTCATCGACCTTGTCGCCGATCATGTAGCTGGCGCCGAGATCGATGGCGAAGTCCGCGGCCGCCTGCAGCAGCATTCCGGGGGCCGGCTTGCGCAGGGGGCTCTCGCGGCGGTAGGCGGCCAGCGGGCCGTCGGCCAGGAAAGGGCAATAATAGAAGGCGGCGATGGCGGCGCCCTGGGCGGCGAAATGGGCCTGCAGCTCCTGGTGCAGGAAGCGGACCTGCTCCTCGCTGCACATGCCGCGGGCCACGGCCGACTGGTTGCTGACCACGATGACCAGGTAGCCCGCCTGGTTCAGGCGCCGCACGGCGGCGGCGGCGAAGGGGAAGAATTCAACCCCCTTGAAGTCGCAGATGTAGCCGCCGTCGCGGATCAGCGTGCCGTCGCGGTCAAGCAAAGCCGCCTTATTCACCCGTCTCCTCCCAGAGCTCAGCGGCCGCTGTCCGCACCTCGTCGACGCTGACAACCGTCATGCAGCGGTGATCCACCGGGCACTCGCGGCGCCGGCAGGGGGCGCAGTCGGCGCCGTGGTGCAGCAGGCGGAAGCGGCCGGCAAGCGGG
>Ga0209575_10000873_pt1 | contig 14581 bp, 12 predicted proteins | sample Medcelwee11metaG_FD_187172 | JGI IMG/M metagenome (GOLD analysis project Ga0209575, IMG submission 187172) | Freshwater pond sediment microbial communities from the University of Edinburgh, under environmental carbon perturbations - Medium... | ecosystem: Environmental > Aquatic > Freshwater >...
TTTTATTTTCTTTCCCGGGGAAAACTCCCTGAGCCCTGTAATGTCAAATTTATCTGTTTCCCTTATTCTTGAATAGTCATCTTTGTCTGCAAATGTCAGGGCAAGAACACCCTGTTTTTTAAGATTCGTTTCATGAATTCTTGCAAATGACTTGGACAGCACAGCTTTTACATTCAGGAAGCGCGGTTCCATCGCTGCATGTTCCCTTGATGAGCCTTCTCCAAAATTCTCCTCCCCGACAACTATGGAACCCAGTCCCGATGCTTTATAAAACCTGGCAACCTGCGGAACCGTCTCATAATTGCGGGTAAACAGGTTAAGAATATTATTTGCCTGATCATTGAAACTGTTGATGGCTCCTATCATATAATTATCAGATATCCTGTCGAGGTGTCCGCGATACCTGAGCCAGAATCCCGCCATTGAAATATGGTCGGTAGTGCATTTGCCTTTGACTTTAATAAGTAAGGGCAGACCCTCATAGTCGTTCCCATCCCAGGCAGGGAATGGATCCAAAGCCTGAAGTCTTTCTGAATCAGGATTAATTATCACCGATATTTTTGCTTTATCATGGGAGGGTTCCTGCAATCCGCTCTCGAAAGCGGTTAATCCGTCCGGGGGAAAATCAAATCCTGACGGCTCCGCCAGTTTTACTTTTTCTCCGTTCCTGTTTGTAAGATAGTCTGTGACAGGGTTAAACGTAAGATCACCCGCAATGGCAAGTGCAGTGACAATTTCCGGCGAGGCAACAAAAGCATGTGTATTAGGATTACCATCAGTCCTTTTTGCAAAGTTCCTGTTGAACGAATGAACGACTGTGTTTACCTCTTTTCTGCCGGCACCCTCACGGTCCCATTGCCCGATGCAGGGTCCGCAGGCATTTGCGAAGACAGTGCCGCCGATCTTCTCAAATGTATCAAGAAATCCATCCCTCTCAGCTATTGCGCGTATCTGCTCGGAGCCAGGAGTAATTGTGAACAGCGATTTTGCCGCAAGATTTTTCTTCAATGCATCTGCTGCAACTGATGCTGCTCTTGAAAGATCCTCGTAAGATGAGTTTGTACATGATCCGATCAGTCCGACTTCAACTTTCAGGGGCCAGCCGTTCTGTACTGCGACCTTTTTCATTTCCGAAATAGGAGTTGCAAGGTCAGGGGTGAAAGGTCCGTTTATATAAGGCTCAAGCTCTGAAAGATTTATCTCTAAAAGCTGGTCGAAATATTTTCCTGGGTCTGCATAAACCTCTGGATCGCCAGTAAGATGCTCAGCTACTCCCTGTGCCAGCTTTGATATTTCAGCACGGCCTGTCGAATCAAGATACCGCGCCATAGCCTCATCATATCCGAATACCGAACAGGTAGCACCAACCTCAGCGCCCATGTTGCAGATTGTTGCCTTCCCTGTGCATGACAGCGACTCTGCTCCCTCACCGAAATATTCGATAATGCAACCTGTTCCGCCCTTTACCGTAAGCATGCCCGAAACTTTCAGGATAATATCTTTTGCCGAAGTCCATCCGTCAAGTTTCCCTGTAAGCCTGACGCCTATTATTTTCGGGAATTTCAGTTCCCATCCCATTCCGGACATGACATCGACAGCATCGGCTCCGCCAACGCCTATCGCGATCATCCCCAGACCCCCGGCATTGACTGTATGCGAATCAGTGCCGATCATCATGCCACCGGGAAAGGCATAGTTTTCAAGTATTATCTGATGTATAATTCCTGCACCTGGTTTCCAGAAATCAATTTCATATTTATCGCAGACTGACCTCAGGAAGTCATAGACCTCTTTGTTGGTTACATTCGAAAACCTCAGATCATCTGCCGATCCTGATTTAGCCGTAATGAGATGATCACAGTGCACCGAAGCAGGCACAGCTGAGGCATCCTTGCCGGCCATAATAAACTGAAGCAGAGCCATCTGGGCAGTAGCATCCTGCATCGCCACCCTGTCAGGTGCAAAATCCACGTAATCGACACCACGTTCAGAGGGCCTGAAACCTGTTTTGTCGAATAAATGCGCATAGAGTACTTTCTCGCTGTAGGTGAGTGGTTTTCCAATATTCTTCCTCATCTCTTCCATGAGGTGCGGAAGCCTGTAGTAGTATGACCTTATAAATTCAATATTTAGAATCATTCAAATAAGTCTTTCATTTGTTAACCTGAATAACAGTCTCCTTTTCAACAAGATCCTTTTCAAACCGGGCCGTTTCGAAAGTAAACCTGCCTGAAAGAAATTCCATCAGTTTCGAAGTGTCTTCAAAGGCATTGCCCAGGCAGGTTGATGCACCCGGAGAAGGTGTAATATTAAAGATTATGTTTTCACCCAGGATCTTCGCTTCTCCCAGTTCAAGTTTTTTTGTTGCATTGTTAATGATCTGGGGTCTCGTTCCTCCAACCTTTTTAGCAAATTTTATCTCATTAAGTTTTACATTCGGGACAATCTTCTTTATTTCTTTCAGGAATGATCTTTTGCCAATCCAGGGGAAGTCATAAATCACATTTTTAAGAAGATAATTAAAGATTATCCTGTCGGAAGAGATCTTTATTATGCTTAAAACGGCCCTGAAGCTGAAACCAAAAGTTTTCCAGTATTCCCAGAATGTTTTACGGTTATATCTTTCCAGGAAAAATATCGGTTTTGCTGTAGGACCGAACCTTGTAATGTTTTCATTGTTTACCTCCGGATCGCCATGAACGGCGGCAAAAGGAAGTTTGGGGATCTGCATCGTATAAACTTTGCCGTTAAGGACTCTGGGGCCGGTATAAAAGCTGCCGGCCATAGACAGGATTGAATAGCTTTTACCATATCCGAGCGATTTGGCAAATTTCAGGCTATGGCTGCCGGCGGTAACAACTACGGCTCCTGTTTCAAAATCACCCTTATCGGTTTTAATTATATACTTATCACCTTCACGGATTATCTTATCTACCTTCGTCGACATGTACACAGCTATGTCAGGATTAAGATTTTTTGCATTCTCAGCAAAAGAATGACTTAACCTTCTGAAATCAACTGTATAGCCATCTTCTGTCAGCAGTGCAAGCAGTTCCTGATCCGGGTCACGTCCTTCCACGACTCTCGGCTCTATTCTGCCTATCTCTTCCCTGCCGATCATTTTTAATTTGGGAAACAACTGGCCAAAAGCAGGATACCGGTCACGCAAAGTTTTTACCTGATCCTTGCCTACAGCAAGCACCATCTTTGGTACCTTAATAAAAATCCCCTCATCTCCCTTAATTGCCTTTTCCTGCTCAAGGTAATGCATCACCATGTCAGCGTAACGTTTTACCTTCTTTGCCTTTTCAATGGTATAGTTGGTTTCAATATCACCGAAATGAAGAGTCTGGCTGTTCATCCTGGGAGATGAGTTTACCAGTCCGAAGTCGGAATACTTCTCTATAAGGCCGATATTTTTGACATTTGTGTATTTGCTGAGGGTATACAACAGGGCGGTACCGCTTACTCCACCTCCGATAATTATTACATCATGTTTCATGTTCAACCAGAGACTAAATGCATATTTAAATTAAAAATATATTAAGAAATGCAATTTCCGAAATCATTTTGTAAGTAAGTCTATTTTTAAGAACAATACTCAGAAAGCTGTAATTATCACGGCTAAAATTGCCTTGAATGTCAGCAAAATGACAAACGTATTTGTCTTTTGTTTAACAATTGAGGGGTGGTTTTGTTTAACGTAAGATAAGAATAGTAAATACTTTTAAGTGAAAGCAGTATTTACTGCAGAACCAGATGGTGTGACCCGGGCATAATTCTATGCATACCAAGTTTCATGGCTCCCTTAGTCTTTTGTTATTCTGATATTGCCTTGCCCAGAGGTCCCTTCAGGGCTGAATCTTCAAAATAACTAAGCCAATTCAGATAAATATTTTAAATTGAGACAAGTTTTTAAACTTAACTCAATTGACCTATGAAAATTCTCAGAGGAACCGTTTTCGGGGGGATAACCTACTTCCTCCTCGGATGGCTTGCATGGGGAATCCTGTTAATGGATTTCATGTCAGCCAACATGAATCAATGTGCCGCCAGGACTGACACAATGATCTGGTGGGCAATGATTGTCTCAGCTTTTGCCGGAACCCTGCTGCTGACCCTGATCCTGAAGTGGGCCGGAGCCAAAGGTGTCACTGATGGACTAAAATACGGTGCCTTGTTCGGGGTACTCTATGCATCAGTCGTCGATCTGTCATCATGGTCTATGACCACAATGTTCAATAATTTCGGAGTATTGATTGTTGATGTTCTGGTTTCAACCGTCGTTTTTGCTGTTGTGGGCCTGGTCATCGTGCTGACCTGGGGAAAGGAGAAATAATCTTCCCTGCCGCCTAAGTCGCGGTTTACCGGGACGAAGGCGGCTCCTCTTTTACCTATTCAGTCGTTTTACCGTCAAACTCGGGTGCACTTTTTTCTGCCGCTTCCTTCGTGGCTCGCACAATCCCGTCCTTGTGATGAGGTGGAGCATAAATGGTGTAGATCTTTAACTCTTCCTTACTGTTTGTGTTTATGATGTTGTGCTTTGCCCCTGCCGGCACAACGATCACATCACCATTCTTTACATTGTACCTGCTTCCGTCAATAACAACTTTCCCGGTGCCACCTTCAAAACGGAAGAACTGATCATTGTGACGATGAATCTCTTCCCCGATATCTTCTCCTGCCTTCAGGCTCATGAGTACCAGCTGAAGATGCTTCCCGGTATACAATACTTTTCTGAAATTTTTATTTTTCAGAGTATCCCTTTCAATGTTACTTTTAAATCCTTTCATGTTGTTTCCTTATTTGGTTGGTAATTTGTTTATAATTATGGTAAGCGTTTACAAACTTCCATTAAAGGTAATTAATTCAATAGTTTCCAGCTCATTAATCCGGCAAAATACTTTCGTTGAAAATATTGTTTAAGTTCGCAGTCAGAACTGACATGCAGAATTGTTGGAAGGACTTTTTGATTACAGCCTGTGGGGATTATTCCTGGCCAGTTTTCTGGCAGCAACTGTTGTGCCCTTCAGTTCCGAAGCATTACTCTCCTTCCTGATCGTCAACGGTACAGATCCGTATATTGCTGTCGCAGTCGCTTCAGCAGGAAACTGGCTTGGCGGGATGAGCAGCTATACCATCGGCTACCTCGGCAAATGGGAGTGGATTGAAAAGTACCTCCGGATTAAACGTGAAACCATTGAAAAGTGGCATGACCGGCTTTATAAAAGAGGGGCAATCTTTGCGTTTCTTAGCTGGGTGCCGGCAGTAGGGGATATTTTTGCCGTGGGGCTTGGACTTCTGCGCGCCAATATCTGGATCACTGCCATTGCCATGCTCGCCGGTAAATTCCTGCGTTATGTTATCTGGGGATGGCTGACCGGACTTGTATTCTGAGAATAACAGACGCAGCAGTCAGTTTAAAAGCCAGCTACCGGTTATCATATCAAAATCCTGGGGCAGGTTAACGAGACGCTGCTTTTACTGTTTTATTACTGTACCTTCTGTTTCACTGCTCTTCACCGGTATCACCAGCTTCATGCCCGTCATGGGAAAGATAAGTCCCTCATTTGCATCCTTTATTTCACGTACGGTGACATTGTACTTTTGAGCTATGTCTGAAAGCGACTCGCCTTTTTTTACCTTGTGGTAAGTCTTTGGTTCAGGTTTTGCCTTCTGTTTTTCAGCTGCCGGTGCAGTCGGAGGCTGAGCATTTGTCGAAGTCTTACCCTCAGTCGTAGCCTGAGCCTTTGTCGAAGGTTTACCCTCAGTCGTAGCCTGAGCCTTTGTCGAAGGCTGATCCTTTGTCTCGGCCGGAGTGCCGGTCTCTTTCTCCGGGGCCTCTCCGGCCGTGGGCTCCTCCTTCACAAAAGTCACATAATCTGATGGAGGAATCCTAAGCATCTGGCCAATCTGGATCTCATTGCGCGGAACATCATTTGCCCTGATGATTGCTTCAACAGTGACCTTGTAATCTCTTGACAGCGAATAAAGCGTCTCCCCTTTCCTGACTTTATGCATGCGATAGCCCTCAGCCTCAGCCTTTGCAGCAGGTCCGGCGGGCTTATCTTCCTTTGCTGAAGCAGCAGGTACGGCAGGCTTATCTTCCTTTGCTGAGGCAACAGGGGCCGGTGGCTGTGTCGCCCTCTCCGGCTCAGCCTTAGCTTGAGGCTCTTTGACTGCAGCAGCAGTTGTTGGCGGTTTAGGCTTAGGCATTGTTGCTGCCATGGCAGTAGATTCAGGGATCCTGAGAACCTGGTCAGTCTGTATCCCGTTAGCCGGAATCACATTGTTACTCGTAATGGCATCGATCGAAACCTTGTACGTCTGCGCTATAGAATAGAGAGTCTGATCTTTCAGCACAAGATGCATATAATAGGTCTTACCATCAAGTACCACTTTCTGATCTGATACTGCATAGCTTACCTGCCCGGATAAAGTTGCAGGAAACATCAGCACGACAATTAACAGGAGTACGGGTAGAGTTCGGGTTTTAGACATACTTCTTGCTTTGTATAATGCAAATGTAATATTTTCATATAAATGATAACATTATTCACAACAGGTCACTTTCAGGTTGTGAACTGCAGTTCGGTCAGGGTCTTGTAAAGTCCATTGCTATTAGAAAGCAGTTCGTTATGAGTACCCTGCTCGACGATTGTTCCTTCATTCAGAACGATGATTGTGTCCGCCTTCCTTATTGTAGCCAGGCGGTGGGCTATGACCAGTGATGTGCGTCCCTGCATGAGCTTCTCCAGTGCTTCCTGCACAAGCCTTTCAGATTCAGAATCAAGAGAGGAGGTTGCCTCATCCAGAATCAGTATTTTAGGGTCTTTCAATACCGCACGGGCAATGGCAATACGCTGACGCTGCCCTCCTGAGAGCTGTACACCCCGCTCACCCACCACGGTGTCCAGCTTTTCAGGGAATGATCTGATAAAATCCCACGCATTGGCCTTTACCGCGGCATTAATAATCTCATCATCACTGGCTCCCGGCTTCCCGTAACCGATGTTCTCACGTATGGTGCCTCCGAACAGGAAAACATCCTGCATTACAACAGCCATCTGGGCCCTGAGGGCAGTGACAGGAAAGACACTGCTGTCACGGCCGTCAAAAAGGATGCGTCCGCTGTTCGGCTCATAGAACTTCAGTAATAATGATGCTATGGTTGATTTCCCTGCGCCGCTGGGCCCTACAATAGCCACCTCCTGCCCAGGTTTAACGCTGAAGCTGACATCCTTCAGAACAATAACCTCGTCACGCGACGGGTACCTGAATCCGACCTCCTCAAAGTCGATCTGTCCGTGCAGGGTCTGCGAAGGATCAGGCAGGTAATTATCATCGATTTTCTCAGTAGGTTCATCAAGCAATAACAGGAGGTTCTCAGCTGCCCCTATGGTCTTCTGCAACCTGGTGTAGACACCCGCCATCCCTGCAATATTTCCTCCGATGAAGCCTGAATAGATGACGAACGAGAACAGCTCCCCTGCCTCCATCTTCCCGTCGGCTATCATCGCCGCCCCACGCCATACCACCGCTGCCATTGCAACAAAGAACCCCAGTACTATGAATGAGACGGCAGCCTGGTATTTGCCTCCCTTTATGCCGGTGCGGGCAACCTGATCCGTTTTTTCGCGATACCTGTTGCTTTCAAAAACTTCGTTGGTGAACGCTTTGACATTCTGTATGCCCTGTAAGGTCTCTTCCACGATAGTGTTCGATTCTGCAACATATGACTGAGCCTTTTTTGAGTACCGGCGTATGGCTCTTCCTGAATAAAAAGCGAAAAGGGCCATGGCAGGCACGATGGCAAGAGTGAACAGCGTAAGCTGGTATGAAGAGATCATCATGAAGGTGATGCCGCCGATAATGACAAGCATCTGAGAGAGGAGGTCAGCCAGGGTTCCGGTGAGCGAGTCCTGCAGCAGGGCTATATCAGATGAGATACGGCTGTTGAGCTCTCCTACCCTGCGCTCAGAGAAGAATGGCATGGGCAACCTGATCAGGTGATTGTACAGATGCTGACGGATTGAAGCAAGCGTCTTCTCGGTCACCATCACGAAGAGCCTCGTACGAAAGTATGAAAAGAGTGCCTGAGCTGTAAGGATGACGAGTAAAAGTATGCCTGTATGCCGAATTCGCCCGAGCATCTCCCCCTTGTTGGCTATGTCAACCATGTCGCCGAGGAGCTTGGGAAACAAAAGACTCGCACCTGTCGATACCAGAAGGCATGTGAGCCCAAGGGCAAAGAGCCAGCCATATGGCTTCAGGAACATGTACAGCTTCGAAAGCTCCCGCAAACCGCTACCGGCCTTTTTGTTTTTCCTGCCTGGCATTTTTACAGATACTAACACAAGGATGCAAATATAGGGCAAACTTCACCGTGTTGGAACGCAGGTGAAGAATTACCCTGTTACAGAAATGATGTAAGGCAGAATGATCTTCTACCGCTGGGATTTGTATTTTTTCATGATCTCCGATGTCCCCAGCATAAAATCGAGATACTGGGCACGATGGTATGGAAGTTCGTTGCTGGTGTTTTTCTTTGAGAGCTTACCCCTGAAACTTCCAATGGTGTCGTATCCCTTCGAGTCCATCCACTCCTCAAGTTCCCTGATCATTGCAGCGATGACCCCGATACCGTTTTTATAGAGAGCACTGACGACCTCAACGCTGTCCGCGCCGGCCAGGAGCATCTTTATCACGTCATGGCCATTAAGTATTCCCGAGTTGGTACAAACTGATGCATTCACATTCCCGTAAAGCAATCCTGCAAAGCGAAGAGGCAGCCTGTGGTCATCAGAAGAGCTGAGGTTATAAGGAAATACGTGCCGTTCTGTCTGTGTGTTTATATCGGGCTGGAACAGGCGGTTGAAAAGTACAAGGCCGTCAGCCTTCGCCTTGTCAAGGTTCGAGATTATCTTCAGCGGGTTTGTGTAGTACGGGCTCAGCTTGGCTGAAACCGGGATTTTGACCGCTGCCTTCACATCGCGGAGTATCTTAACCTGTTGCTTTTCAATATCAGCGTTTGCCTCATCCATTTTCTCGGGAAGTGTATAAAAGTTCAGTTCAATGCCATCCACCCCTGTCTGCTCAATCATTGTGGCGTATTCAACCCAGGTCTCGTCATTGACCGCATTCAGGCTGGCCAGAACGGGAATTGAAACCGCTTCCTTAGCCTTCCTTAAATTCATCAGATGTTCCAGTGGATCCTGAGAGACTGATTTTGAGTTTGGAAAGAGTGTGGTCATCTCAGCATTACGCTCTTCGTACTCGGTCCTGAGTTCATAAATCTCAAGATTTTCAAGATTGATCTGCTCCTCAAAAAGTGTTTTGTAAACGACAGCAGCAGCACCTTTCTCCTCCATCTCCTTCAGACTGTCAATGTTTGTGACCAGGTTACTGGCTCCAACGATAATGGGATTCTTCAGCTCAAGCCCCATATACCTTGTTTTTAAGTTTGCCATGGCATTTCTTTTTATAGGTTATTAATTATGTTCTGACCGGTCAATCGCCTGTAACTATATTACTTTTTCACAGGTCATTGCTGAAATCGTGTTTTATTAAAGTTAAACAATTCACCTTTATAAATGTTCATTAATTGATCCGGTGGGGATGAAACAATTATTACTCCGGAGATCTTAGTAATTTTGGTACCTCATAAGACAGATAATCAGGTATGGCGGGACAACAATATATTACTTTATTAAGAGGCATAAATGTCGGTGGAAACAATACGACAACGAAGCTTCTTAATTTTTCATAATCAGATTTTACATCATGGAGGAACACATCGTTAAGATTATCAAAACAGAACAATTAACGCACGACGTTAAAAGATTTCAGGTTGTCAAACCCAAAGGGTATTCTTTTATTCCCGGGCAGGCTACAGACGTTTCAGTAAATAAACCTGATTTCAAAAATAAAAAGAGACCTTTCACGTACACCGGTTTAAACACCGATCCATACCTTGAGTTTACAATTAAAATATATCCTTCACACAAAGGGGTTACCAGCGAACTGGACAAGCTTCATCCCGGCGATGAAATTATCATCCGCGATGTGTGGGGCGCCATTTCCTATAAGGGTGAAGGAGTTTTCATAGCCGGTGGTGCGGGAATTACTCCCTTTATTTCCATCTTCAGGGATCTGCGGACAAAGCATGAGATTGCCGGTAACACACTGATCTTTGCCAACAAAACAAAAGCCGACATAATTCTAGAGAACGAATTTAAAAAGCTGCCGGGACTGGAATTCATCAATATCCTGTCAGATGAACAGGCAGAAGGTTATTATCACGGGATGATCAGCGAGGAATTCCTTAAATCACATATAAGGAATTTTAACCGACGATTTTATGTATGCGGTCCGCCGCCCATGATGAATGCCGTGAAAGCCCAGCTGGCAAACCTCGGCGTCGGGAAAAATTCTATTGTCGTGGAATTCTAACATCCGGGGGATTCTTGTATTACCTTTATTACGGGGTATACCTGGTGATAAATGAAAAAGAGAATAATTGTAATCGGCGGAGGATTTGCAGGATTGCAGCTAATTAAGAACCTGAAGAAAGGAACATTCGATGTATTGCTTATTGACCGCCTTAATCATCACCAGTTTCAACCACTGTTCTACCAGGTAGCCACTTCGCAGATCGAGCCGACAAGTATTTCTTTTCCGTTCAGAAAAATATTTCAGAACCGGAAGGACATTTCTGTCAGGCTTGCTGAGGTATTATCGGTTGATCCGGAGAATAATACAATTCTGACGACAGCCGGCAGCTTCACCTATGATTACCTTGTCATTGCGACAGGTGCTAAAACTAATTTCTTTGGCAACGAGGCGATTATGAAGAATGCCCTTAGCCTGAAAACGACTTATGAGGCAATAACGATCCGGAATAAAATACTGGAAAATTTTGAGAATATCCTCAACTCAGGCAATGAGGCGGATGAGAGTTTGTTCAATATAGTGATTGTGGGAGGAGGGCCGACGGGGGTTGAATTATCAGGAGCATTCGCAGAAATCAGACGTGATATACTGCCAAAAGATTACCCCGGGATAGAGATATCGAGGATGAAAGTCATGCTGCTGGAAGGAGGGCCCCATACTTTGAATACGATGAGCGACCTGGCAAAAAGGAAGTCTGAGAAATATCTGAATGACCTTGGGGTGATCCTCAAAACAGGGGTCTTTGTCAGGAATTATGACGGTGACAAATTAATGCTGAGTAACGGTGAGGAAATCAGGAGTAAAAATGTAATCTGGGCTGCAGGCATAACCGGGAACATGATCAGGGGATTATCTCCGGAAGTAATTGCTGCAGGAAACCGCATCAGGGTCGACCGGATGAACAAGGTTCAGGGATGTAAAAATATATATGCTATTGGTGATATTGCCTTTATGGAAACACCCGCATATCCTAAAGGGCACCCGCAGGTAGCGAATGTGGCAATCAACCAGGGAAAAAACCTGGCGAAGAATTTAAGATCAGCTCAATCAGGCGGCAAACAGACTGAATTTGAATACAAAGACCTGGGCTCGATGGCTACTGTGGGAAGAAACAAGGCTGTGGTAGACCTTCCTTTTATGAGATTCGGCGGCTACTTTGCCTGGTATGTCTGGATGTTTCTGCACCTTATGCTTATTTTAAGTGTCAGGAACAAGCTGATTATTTTTATTAACTGGGCTTGGAATTACTTCACAAAAAACAGTTCTTTACGGCTTATCCTGAAGGTTCAGGATAATAATGATAATACATGACAGGAATGACAGAATTAGACAATCTTAAAAATCTTGTTCTTGCGCCGTACATCCTGAAAGCTACTGCTCTGATCAGAGTGCAGCGCCAGGTGGGAGGCAATCAGTTCCGTCATTGTTTTTCCACTCTCGGGATCCTGCTTGATTATAAGTTCTTCTATGACAGCGTATTGCTTAAAGCATCCCTGCTTCATGACCTCCTTGAAGATCTGCCGGAGACTCAGGTGGATGAGATCAGGTGGATAGACAATGAAGGAAACCAGGTGGTTAATCTTGTTCTGGAAGTGACAAAGCAAAAAGAAGAAACAAAGACACAATACCTGCAACGGGTACTCGACTGGGGTTCAAAAAACGCATTATTGCTTAAATGTGCTGACAGGATCAGCAATCTTACAGACCTTCACCGCGACACTCAGACCCCGGAACATATTTCAGTTTATCTCGATCAGACAGAACAGTACGTTATTCCCATGGCAAAACTGGTAAATCCCGATATGGTGATCGAGCTCACTGACCTGGTTACAAGAAGAAGAAGAATACTTAAAATTATGGAAGGCCAACATTAAGTTAGCCTGGTTCAATACAAATACCTGTGGCACTCTGAACAGTTGGCTTCTTTCCAGCTTGTTCCGATATCAATGGGGTGCTGAAATTCAAGCGTATCCCTGATATTTGTAAATGCCATCATTTCAGGTTTGCCCTGGCCAATAATTGTGTGGCAAAGATTACAGTCCTTTGTAATTTTCTTCCCGGTTTCTGTTGTAAAAAGATCATTGTGGCACCTGAAACATCCCTCTACCTCAAGATGTCCGATATGATTGGGATAAACATCATAAGTAACTTTCATCGCAGCAAAAGTATTCTGGCTGTAAGCTTTTTGCAGAGCAGTTACCGACTTGTCAATTTTGTCATTATTTTTTTCAAAATAATCAGCGAAGTCAGACCTGTAATAATTGATGATCCCGTCCCGGATCTGCATAAATGCAGTGTCCTTATCAGTGAAGGTATTTCTGAGAATTCCCATTGCGGTTCTTTTAATATAGGGGATATCCTTTGACACTTCATTCGTAAGCATTGCTTTGTCAAAATAAACAGGCGGGGATTTATAATCGTGAGAAGGCCTGTTATGGCAATCAATACAATCCATCGTTCTGGTAGATGTTGCAGCTAAAGTACTGTCTGATATTTCGTTATCCGGATTTCTGTAAACTTCAGTCTCTCCGGTGGCTTTATTTGTGAACTTCACATATGTTATCACCTCACGCTTGTCATTTTCAGAAATATATTCAATATTGACATCAGGATTTATATGCCAGTGTATTCCTTCTGAAAAGCCAAGGTCACTGAATTCCGGTCCGGTTTTCATCTGCAGTACAATATCCCACTCAGAGTTAAGTGAATCTGCCAGGAAGTACTTGTTTGAATGAAGTTTCCTGGAATAGAATTTCTGAGGCCAATGGCATCTTTCGCATGTTTCTCTTGCCGGACGCAAGTCATTGAGGGGCGTTTCAATGGGTGAAGGATATGTTTTTGTTGCCACGGCATAAACCTGGTGCAATCCTGACAGCTTTGATTTGACATACCACGATGTCCCTGACCCGACATGACACTCAACGCATGCTACATTGGCATGACTTGAATTCTGGTAAGCCGTGTATTCTGGTTCCATGACCTTATGACAGAGTGTCCCGCAGAATTCCACCGACTCTGTAAGATGATATGCTTCGAAACTCCCATAAGTGGAAAGAAACAGAATAATTACTGTCCCTATAGTAAAACCGATAAAGGCCTTTCTGTGTTTCGGGTTGTTCAGATCAACCGACGGGAACCGTTTTTTTTCATCCCCGGCAATTCCCACAGCCCTTTTTCTTGATACCATAATTCCTATCGGTATCATTATCAGCCCCAGCAACAGAAAGCCGGGCAAAATAATATAAATGAATAATCCCAGATAAGTAGCGTTCTTGCCTAAAACAGTCGACATAATAAAAAGTACAATAATCAGCAGGAGATTAATGCCTGCAATCAGAGCACCAATTATTGTAATCCAATTCCTGTAGGAATACTTTAGTTTCATCTATAAAATATTTAAAGGTTTAACCAAGCAACTCTTTTACTTTGGCCGAAATCTCTTTCCCATCAGCCTTGCCAGCCAGTTCTTTTGTGGCAACACCCATCACCTTGCCCATATCTGACGGCGCTTTGGCGCCGACCCGTTCTATTATCCCTTTCAGGACGTTAACCAGCTCCCATTCACTCATCTTTGCAGGCAGGTACCCCTCGAGCACCTTTGCCTCAGATTCCTCTTTCTCGTACAGGTCGGGCCGATTTTGTTCCCTGTATATAGTTGCTGATTCTTTCCTTTGCTTAACGAGTTTCTGAATGATTTTTATTTCTTCATCAGCAGTAAGAACTGTATCAGGGCCTCTCTCTGCTTTAGCCAGGATGAATGCCGTTTTTGCGGCTCTCAGGGCTTCAAGTTTACCCTTATCCTGTGCTTTCATGGCGGCCATCAGGTCGCTGGCAATTTTTTCTGTGAGTGACATAGTTATATAGTTGTTATGTAAGGGTATCTGATATGATTCAATATATAAAGATAAGAAAAGCTTCGGTTGTTAATTTATCTTGCTGTTTACTTTGAACCTGTGCTCATGGAGTATGGGTAAGACGAAGGCTCTGTACCTCGCTCTTTGTCTGGTGAAGAACGCATCCTGAACTCCATCTTTCCTCCTGCCTGTAACTGCGAATGAGTGACAAAATTAACATTCAGTTTCCTTCCATTAAGTAAAACATCTTCCACATAGATATTCTCATTGCTGTT